>Ga0256914_1000896_pt1 | contig 28591 bp, 29 predicted proteins | sample HulkmetaG_FD_191571 | JGI IMG/M metagenome (GOLD analysis project Ga0256914, IMG submission 191571) | Hydrothermal chimney microbial communities from Main Endeavour vent field at the Juan de Fuca Ridge, Pacific Ocean - Hulk | ecosystem: Environmental > Aquatic > Marine > Hydrothermal vents ... | reverse complement strand
CTAAAAGGAGATCTAAATCAACAGGTGGAACCATAAAAAGGCGTTTATTAATATCAGGCCTTTTTTCATAAGCCAATTGCCAAGGGTTTTTTAGCTCTCTATAAGAATTAGGCCTTTTAAGATTAAAAAATAATTGATAAGTATTAGCTTTAGCCATGAAATCTTGAGCTGAGGGGAACTGTTCAATCTCATAAAATTCTATCTCTATGAGATTGTGAAAACTTTCTACATCAGCTTGCATTCTATGAGCAGTTGGGAATATGGTTTGGTGTTGTTGGCCTTTAAGAGATTCAACTTCCAAGAGTGTAATCAGAAGATCTCTTGGCATTCCATGCGCCAATATATTCATTACCATTATCTGTTTGCCTGATAGCGTGTTTGGGTAATGCATTATATTTTTTTAAGAAGTCATTAATATAAATAAGCAAACAAGAATGAATGAGTTATAGATCTTTGATTAGCAAAGCCTAGACAGATAAATCCTGATGACACTTCACGAAAAGTATATTGCCATCTAGGCAAATTAAATCTTTTCATTTGAGGCCAATATTCAGGGATATCAGAAAGGTCTTTGGTGTCTTCCATCATCAGTTCAAAGAGGGCATATTGTTTTTTGACCTCTCTTAAGTTGTTTTTTGTAATATATTTTTTTCTTCTTTTACGAGAAGAAATGCCAACATCATGCCATATTTTACGTATGGTTTTAGGAACTGGTGGCAATTTCTCAAGGGCTTTGATTTGTTCAGCTCCAATACGTTTATATCGAGCTTTCAACATGATAATATGTTCTTTGACATAAGAGGGGGTCTCAGCTGGAAAATGATGAGGTCGTCTAGACAGATCATTTAAGCCGTCATAACCTTGATTTATAAAACGATTGCGCCATCTACGAAAGTCTGGGGGCTTGTTTTGAAAACACTTGCAACAGGTTTGACACCGTGTTTCATTGCATATTGAACCATACGGTATCGAGGTTGTTTTTTGTCTTTACAAATTCTCATAATCTGATAATTAATATTGGTATGGACACATAGTTGGGGTCTCCTTTCAATTTAAATATTGATTGTGAGGCCTTTATTATGTGTCCTTTTTTATTTATTTTTAAGAAAATTTTAATCATTTTCTTGAGCATAATATTTAAACTATTCGCTGACACGTTGCCATCTCCAGTAGTCACTGTTATAAGCATAACAGATATTGCTAGGTTCAAAGTCATGATATATCCTCCGCTGGTTTATCTGATTCTTAGGAGGTGGCTTTCCAGTCTTACTTGTTAATGTTTGTTTAATTTTTTTCTGTTTATAAACTTCTTGAAATACTGAAAACTCTTTTTTAAGAATTCTTAAAACTTCTTCTTTTAAAATCAGGATCTTTTTTAATTCCATCCCCTTAACTAGGGGGTAACGATTTATGGTATCATTTCCAAAGATAAAATGTAGGAGGTTGGCTTTTTGGAGAGTTTTTTGCTAAAATATTTTCAATGGAAGTTTGGGCGTATATGATGGGTATTGTCTTATGATGGATATATTAGGTGTGGATGATATTAAAGTTAAAGAAAGGATAGTTGTTATGAGTGTGCCAAAGATAGTAAGAATGTGTATCATTGTTATAGGTATAGTGTGTTGTTTTATTTCTTCGGTTTTTGCCGTTGATGATGCTATTGTTGCTGTGGTTAATGATGAGGTTATAACATTAAACGATTTAAGAGATTATGTGCATTCTGTATATGTTGGATTGTTAGCAGAACATGCAAGCAAGGATAAAATTGAGAAGGTTATGCAATCTTTGAAGACCAAGGCTCTGGACAATCTTATAAAGGATAAATTAATTTTAAGTGAAGCTAATAGGCTCGGGATTAAGGTTAGGCCGGAATTAGTTGATAAACGTCTTGAGCAAGTTAAGGCGAAATATGGTTCTGAGCAGGAGTTTATGGATGCCCTTATACGTAATGGTGCCACTATAAGTGATTTACGTAAAAAGATAATTGAGCAGTATAAAATTCAGTTTGTTATTGACCGCGAGGTGAGATCTAAAATTTATATTAGTCCGAAAGAGGTTACAGATTATTATGAGAAACATAAGGATGAATTTAGAAGAAAGGAACGAGTTAATTTGCAGTCTATTTTTATATCCTTTGGCAACGATAAGAAGGCTGCAAGGGCCAAGGCGGAAGAGGCTTTGCGTGAACTTAAAGCAGGTGCTGATTTCTTAGACGTTGTTGAGAAATATTCTGATGCTCCGTCAGTAGGAATTGTTGAGAAGGGACAGCTCCTGCCGGAGGTTGAGGATATTGTGTTTAATCTTAAAGAGAATAAGATTTCTCCGATAATAGAGGTTAAGACGGGCTTTTTTATATTTAACCTTAAAGGCCGGATACCTGCTAGAGTAGCATCTCTTAGGGAGGTTAAAGACAACATTTCAAGTATTCTTTATAAACAGAAATTCAAAAAAAGATTAGATGAATGGATAGATAGGTTAAAAAAGAATGCTTATATAGATATAAAGAAATTTGATAGTAGTAAGATTAATTTATAATAAAGGTTTATACGTTATTTATAGTTTTAATTTTGGTGAAAGGATAATATGGTTCCAGATAAAGATAAGAGTATAGGAATAACAATAGGAGATCCGGCAGGTATTGGACCTGAGATTGTTGCCAGAGCATTATCAAGGCCATCTATACGTAGGCTTGCTAAGTTTAAGGTTATAGGGGATATTGGTGTATATAGGCGTTATTGTAAAGGAGATTTCCCAAATGTATCTTTTGTTGATTGTGGAGTTATATCTTCACAAGGATGTTGTCCTGCTGAAGCAGGGGCATTAACAGGAGAGGCTGCTTTCACTTACATAAAGAAGGCTATTTCACTTATTAAGACCTCTGAGATATCGGCTATTGTAACTGCACCGGTGTCAAAATTAGCTATTCAATGCGCAGGACATAAATTTAGTGGTCATACAGAATTTTTGGCAGAGGCAGCAGGAGTAGATGATGTAGGTATGTTATTTGTAGCAGGTTCATTGCGTGTTATTATTGTTACGAGGCATATCCCTTTACGTGATGTAAGTAGTTTTATTAGTAAGGATAAGGTATTTAGTACGATTAAACTTCTTAATGAAGGCTTAAGGAGTATGTTTGGGATAAAAATTCCTTGTATTGCTGTATGCGGGTTAAACCCACATGCAGGAGAGGGGGGAAAGATTGGGATAGAGGAGATGGATAAAATTATTCCTGCTATGGATTTAGCTAAGCAATCAGGTATTGATGTCCATGGCCCTTATCCTGCTGATACCATTTTCGTTCATGGTATATCAGAGAGATATGATGCAATAGTGGCAATGTATCATGACCAAGGGCTTATTCCAGTTAAATCTCTTGCCTTTAATAGAACTGTCAATGTGACTTTAGGTCTTCCATTTATAAGAACTTCTCCTGCTCATGGTACAGCTTTTGATATTGCTGGTAAGGGGGTAGCTGATCCTTCCTCGATGTGTGAGGCTATCAAACTGGCTGCCAGGCTTCTGGATATTAATCCTGATAAGAGATAAAAATTAAACTATAAAAGAGATTATAATAATTAGCTAAATAGCTAAAAATATATATAAAAGATATGAAAGATAACAGTTTTTTATTTTGGCCTAAAAAAAGTTTGGGCCAAAATTTTTTGGTAGATATGTATGTAAGGGACAAGATTATAGATGCATGTGAGTTGAATAAGGATGATGTTGTTTTGGAGATAGGGCCAGGCAAGGGGGTGTTGACCGAACAGATAGCTTTAAGGGCCTCTAAACTTATAGCCATAGAAAAGGATGAGTATCTTGTAGAAAAGTTAAAAAAGAGTATATCGCGAGGTAATGTTTCTATTATTGCCTGTGATATTTTAAAATATCCCTTTAACTCTTTGCCAGAAGGTATTAAACTTATAGGAAATCTTCCTTACAATATAGCAACACCTATTATAGAGAAGGCATTGCTTTATAGAAATAAATTTGTTTCTTTGTATATTACAGTTCAACTGGAATATGGTAAACGATTATCAGCCCCAGTTGGTAGTAAAGATTATGGTACATTAACGTGTTTTGTCCAATATTATGCTGATGTAAAGATTTTATTTAAGATAAAAAATACGGCATTTAAACCTGTGCCAAAGGTGTATTCATGTTTTGTTCAACTTGACCTCTTAAAAGAACCAAGAGTAAAAGTAAAGGATGAAAGTCTATTGTTTAGAGTCATCCGCCATGGATTTGCACAGAGACGTAAGAGTATATATAATTCTTTATCATCCATATTAGGGAAGAGGAGGGGTAAGGATATCCTTGAGGAGCTTGGCTTCAGTCATAGATTAAGGGCAGAAGACCTTAGTATTTCAGATTATGCACGTATAGTGAATGTTTTGTAATATTATAATTATTTTTAGGGAAAGGAAGATGTGTTATGGAAAAGCGGATTTATTATCATGATACAGATGTTGGGGGTGTTGTATATTATGCAAATTATTTGAAATATATGGAAGAGGCACGGTCTGAATTATTAGAGCAGAAGGGAGTGGATGTTAAGGGGGTTACAGGAGAGAAATTTTTATATGCGGTAAGGAAATGTTCTATTGTTTATAAAAGTCCAGCAAGGTATGGAGATGTTATAGTTGCAGATGCAGAGATTAAGAAAGTTACTCATGCCCAGATTATTTTTAGGCAAAAGGTGTATGAGAAAGATAGCAGGCGTATTTTGGTTGAGGCAGAGGTTAGTATTGTGACCTTAAATTCGGATTTTAAACCTGTAGCCATGCCTGATTCATTAAGACAAAAACTTCTTAATTGATAATACAAGGTTGTTATAAAAATATGATGGATATATTAAAAAAAATAGATATTAGGAAGTTGAAGGTTTTGTTTGCTGTATTGTTGATAGCAATTGCCTTTCTTGGTATAGGGATGCGTTTTTTTGAGATAACCCATAATCAATTTTTTTATTATGATGAAGGCCTATTTCTAAATAACAACCTCTCATTTTTACGATTTGTTTCAAGTCATCCTCCTCAAAATATTAATAGAGTTTTATCATATTTGACTATACTTACTCATCTTTCTCTTGCGGGAGGAAAGGCTTTATGGAGTTTTATATGCGGCTTGCGTGCATTTATTTTAAGCTATGACGCATGGTATTTTGTCCGTATTGTCTCAGCTATATTTGGCAGTTTTACCATATTGTTGACCTATTTGTTTGCCTTTAAATATTATAGATCACATTGGATAGCATTACTGTCTTTTGCTATACTTGCAGTTTTGCCTAGTCATTTGTATTATTCAAGATTAGCCATGCAGGAGGCAGTTAGTTGTTTTTGTTTTCTTGCTGGGATGTATTTCTATATATTCCCAAGAAGGCTTAATTTTAGGACATTTTTATCCGGAATTTTATTTGCATGTGTGTTTTTTACTAACTACAGAATGATTATAATCCCTGTACTTACGGGGATTTGTGAGGGATTGTTGTCTTTTGCTGAAGGTCGTAGATTTGATTTCCGTAAGTATATGTGGAATACGCTTACCTTTTTGTTTGTTGTGTTTATGGTAGGCGATATTGATGATGCAGCTAACACACGGGTTACGTTTGCATGGATGTTTTATCAGGCACATCTTGCGGAAGGACATTTTGATATTATAAATTTTTTATCATATCCGTATTATCTTTTTAAATTGGAGAGTGTATTTTTCGGCCTATTATTCTTTGGGAATTTTTATTATATAATTAAAAAAGAGTGGCGTATGGGGCTTCCTTTCATTTTTGTATGTATTCAGATGATAATATTTTCTATGCCGCAGGAGAAAGGAGTTCGCTATTTATGTTTTGCTTTTCCATTTATGGCTATGGCTGTAGCTTCGTTGATAGTATATTTGTTTCAAAATAAACATGACCATGTTTTTAGGAGATTTGTTATATTGTTAGCTGTTTCTATGTTTTTTGTCCATATTATTAAGGATAACAACATAATACATTTTCATTCTGATTATGGTACTGCTGTCAATGATATTGAACGTGTTAATAAAAATGCAGGCATTATAGCTTCTCAGGAGCTGGTTTTAAGGCTTTTTGCATCTAATCCACGAAAGGTAGTGAAACCACCTGTACAGGTAAAATATTTTTTATATTTGTATAAGAAAGGATTTAGATATTTTGTGCTAGGCCCTCAGGCTTATATTTCTTATACGGAAGATGGAAAACGTTTCAGCATGAAACTTGGTAATTACATTGGTTTTATTGATAGGAATATATTGCCTGTGAGAGTATATCCGCATTTTAATAAGGCAATGCTTGAAAGATTCGTCTTGGAACATAACGAAAACCTGCTAAGATCGATAAAGTTTATCCTTGCCAACAACAAAAACGGAACATTAGGTAAATTGAAAGTTTATGATATGAATCAGTGCATTGCCGCTATGTATAAAATAATGAAGGCACAGAATAAACTTTCAGGTTTATAGATTATATTATATGTTGTTGTATAGTTAGCGACCTTTTCTCATACGTAATTATTTGATTTATAAATATCAAAATTGCCATTTTAAAACAGTAAGAATTTTTTGTGGAAAAAATAAAGAAAACAATTTTTTCTATTTTAAAAAAGGATTTGTAATGTTACTTCTTATATCTGGAAACTTATATTAATTTATTAGGTTTGTTGTTATTATTTCTTTGTCGTCGCAGTATGCATAAGCGCACTTAGAAGAGCAGAGGCTTTTTTGTAATCCTTAATATCATTTTGTGCCTTAAATAGTTCAATGCTTTCTTTCAGGCTTTCAATAGATTTTTTATTTTCCCCGCTTAATCCATAACATCTGGCAAGTTCAAGTTTTAATTTGCCGTCATTAGGCATAAGTCTACTGGCAGCCTCAAAATATTTGACTGCATTCTTATATAGTCCTGCTTTGATATAAATTTCACCTAACATAATGTAGGGTTTAGGAGCAGTAGGATCCTGAGTTATTGCTCTTTTCAGACTGATAAGCGCATCTTTTATATCTTTTTGTTGAAGTTGTTTGATGCTTTCTTTAAGAAAATTTTCAGGTTGTTTTATATTTTTGGCGTTATGGGAAGGGCTTCCCATACATCCTGCAATAATAAATATAGTTGAAATAAGACTAATAATAAATATTTTGTTCATACAATGCCTCACTTTTTTTATAGAAGGTTAACTTTTTATATTTTAAACTCAGCAATAGTATAAGGTGAGTTTTATATTTTTATTTTAGTAAAATTATCAAAATTAGGATAGAAAGAATTTATTTAATGACCTTGTCAACCGGCACAGTAAACATAATTCCCATACTTTCTTCTTCGAAATTAATACCTTCTTCTTTTAAAATGGAATGTAGTTCAGCTAATACTTTATCATCTTCTATTAACGTAAATATTGTTTTATTATGTTTTTTTGTCTCTCCTACAATTTTACGTAGACCTGCAAATATAGGGACATCATAGGCAAGGGCCTGGACCAGCCCCTCAGAGTCGATAATTGTTGCATCGGAGATATCCACTTCTGCCAGAATGGATAGTATTTCTGGTAGATATTCTTCTTTATTTAACACAATGAATAACAGCTTCATATGTTATTTCCCCATAGCAGATTTATTAGTAGATTGTATACTTAGTTGTGTTTTTCTAATTTGTCGATTTCTCCTGCTTTTTCGATAGCTATTTTAGTGGTTATAGGTCCTATGATTTCAAATATTATAGTAGTGGCAGCAATGGTGTTTATTATAAGAATTGCCACTTGATGTCCTTCGGGGCCTAACTCTGAAAATTCTTTTACTACTATAAGAGCGAGTCCTATAGCTACTCCTGCCTGAGAAAGAATTCCAAGTCCAAGATAGTTTCGAACATTTTTTTCTGCTTTAGCTATGGTTGCGCCTAGATATGCTCCGCCTAAAAGTCCAGCGGTTCTTCCTATAATATACAGTATACCAAGCATGCCCATGGCAGGCAATAATTGTATTCGTAAATGTGAGCCTGCTAATACAAAAAATAATACGAAGATAGGCGGAGTTATGTATTGTATTGCGTCAGCTGATTTTCTTGCGCCGTGCAGATATATGTTTGCCATTACTAATCCTAATGTAAGGTTTGTAAGAATTATGGATAGATTCCACATGTTACTTAACCCGGCACATAGAAATATGGCAGCTAAGGATGTTATTAGCACGTCATTTTGAGAATCTATTTTTTTTGCAAAATAACTAAATGCAACCCCGATAGCAACTCCTAGGAGAAGAGATTTTGTTATCTCACTAGCAGGTCCCGTTAGGAATGATTGTATATTTATCTCATCGGCACTTCCGATTAATTTTTTTGCCAGTGCTGCTGCAAAACCATATATTATTATAGCTAGACCGTCGTCGAGACCTACTACGGAAAGCAAGGTGTTTGTAAGAGGTCCTTTTGCCTTATATTCTTGTAATACAGCAACTGTTCCTGCAGGTGCGCTTGCAGGAGCCATTGCCCCAAATAATAATGCTACATACCATTTGTGTGTTAGCCAATATACTAAAAACATTACAAGGAAGAATGCACAAAATGACTCTAGAAATATTATAGCAGCCAATCCTGCTCCTTGTCTTTTAAGAACATCTGCACGCATTTCACTTCCTATAGTAAAGGCTACCAGAGATAACGCGATATCACTTATCATATCCATTTTTTCAAGTAGATGGGGAGTAAATAGGTCTAGGAAGGAAGGGCCTAATAATAATCCTATTATTATATAACCCACTACACCTGGAAGTTTGAAATGTCCACTTATAATGCTTCCTATATATCCTAATAATAGACTAAGACCTAAAAGAAGAAGTATTTCCATAATATTCGATCAGGTTTTCCTGATGATCGGGGTATCTCATTTTGTTGTTGCCTAATATATTAATTAGCAAAGTTAGAAGATGTCATTACCTATAAAATTATTTTAGGAAATTTTTTGTATATATCTGTTACATAGAATAGGTCATAGGTAATATTATATTAGTTATTTATTGTTACTTTTACTCTATTTGTTTTCTACTTCTTTAAATATGTTTATGATGTCTTCTGCTGTTTTCGCTTCAAGCAATTTCCCCCTAAATTCTTCTTTAGTAAGCATTCTTGTCAGATAGGCTAGCCCTTTAAGATAGTTACTCATATCCTTCTTAGGTGTTCCCATCAGGAATATTAAATTAACAGGCTGCTTGTCTATGGCATCGAAGTCTATTCCTTTATATGATCTACCTAAACCTATAATAAGGGTGTCTACTGCTTCTGTTCTAGCGTGAGGTAAGGCTACGTTATGACCTATACCTGTGCTCATCATATCTTCACGTTCGAAAATATCTTTAAGAAATTGGTCAAAATCTTTTATAACAGAGCTTTGTTTCATTACCTCTGCTAATTCTTTTATGGCCTCTTCTTTTGTCGTTGCCTGCATCTCAGTACATATAAATTTAGGATCAAGATATGTTGATATTTTCATATATACAACTCCTTTCCATATGGCTATATCAAAGAAAACAAATAGTTTTTATATTATTATAAATGTATTTTACATACCCTTCTATGCGATGTCTTCTTTAATTAAAATTATATAAAAGCTTTATTTTTATGGTAGTAGTTAATAATTTCTCATCTCTTTTGAAATCGAGGAAGATTAAAGCCTAAGGGTAGGGAAGATGAGATTAGGTCGCCTCCTTCCCTTTTGCCATAACGAGTTTTCCTGAACGTATCATTTCTATTATTCCATATTTTTTAAGGATAGCTTCAAATTCATCGAGTTTAGATGTAATTGCTGTTTGCTGTATAATAAGATAATCGTTATTTTCCTCAACTGCATGTGCCTGAAATTTTTTTATTAATTTTGTAAGAATAGCCTTATTAGTGGGGGTAAGTTTAACTTTATATAAGGCTAATTCTCTATGGATTGCATCTATGCCGGTATGTTCACTAACATGAATTACATCTATTAGTTTATTTGCCTGTTTTATAATCTGTTCCAGCGTATCAGGATCACCTTTTGCTGTAATAGTCATTCTTGAGAATCTAGGATTAGAGGAGGGAGATACAACTAGTGAGTCTATATTATATCCTCTTCTTGCAAATACTAATGCTACCCTAACTAATACACCTGGTTTATTAGCAACCAAAAAACTTATTGTATGTATATCTTTTTGTTTGTAACTATTTTCCATTTTTATTATATCAATGTTATCTAATTGCATATATTGCATAAATTAACAAAGTTAAATTATGCAATATAAGATTAATTTAAATTTTTATGTAGTTCCAGTTGGCCTTTCTAGTCTTTCCGTAGGTGGATCTATAATCATATGGTACGCTGATTTACCTGCAGGTACCATAGGAAAAACATTATCTTCCTTTACAACATCACATTGAACCAGAACAGGCCCTTTATATATTATGGCCTCTGTTAGTTTTTTTCGGACATGGCTTACTTTATTTATTAATATTCCTTTAATCCCGTATGCCTCAGCTAATTTTACAAAATTAGGGTTGCCTTCAAGATCTACGCCAGATAGCCTGTTATCGAAAAATAACTCTTGCCACTGCCGGACCATACCAAGGTATCTATTATTAATAATAATAATTTTAATTGGTAGTTTGTGCACAAATACGGTTGAGAGTTCCTGAAGATTCATTTGAAATCCCCCATCTCCAACTATTGCCACAACAAGTTCTTTGGGGCGAGCAAGCTGCATACCGATTGCTGCAGGTAATCCGACCCCCATGGTACCAGCTCCTCCTGATGAATACCATTTCCCACTTTCATCAATAAGGTAAAATTGAGCAGCCCACATCTGATGCTGTCCTACATCAGTTGATACCATAGCTTTACCTTTAGTAATTTTGTATAGTTCATCTATTACATATTGTGCAGAAACCCCTTTATCATTACTATATTTTAATGGAAATTCCCTTCGATAATAATCTATCTCTTTTAACCATTCTTCTGTATCAAGAGGGGAGACATGTTTGATTAGTTCCTCAAGGACTAGTTTGGCGTCTCCTATAATGTATCCATCTGGTTTTATTATTTTCCCTATTTCTGCGGGGTCGATATCTATATGGAGTTTTTTTGCCCCTATACAGAATTCATCTGTGTTACCATTAATTCTATCATCCCATCGGCAACCTATAGAACATATAAGATCACAGTTTATCAAGGCTTTATTAGCATACGCTGTACCATGCATGCCCAGCATTCCAAGAGATAAGGGATGTGTTTCCGGAAAGGCACCTTTGCCAAGCAATGTATTTGTTACAGGTGAATTCAGTTTTTCTGCAAGAGCTTTAATTTGTTTATCTGCCCGTGCAGATACAGCACCGTGTCCTACCAAAAGGAGCGGCCGTTTGGCCCCTTTAAACATCTTGGCAAATTTTATAATCTCTGCCTTATTGACGCCCTTTTTTACTGTATATCCGGGTAGATCCATTTTAGGGTCCAGGGATACTCTACATTCTCCTGCGGTTACATCCTTTGGCAGATCGATTAATACAGGTCCCCTACGACCAGTACTTGCTATATAAAATGCCTCTTTTATAATTCTTGGAATATCGTTTGTATTTTTAACTAGATAACTATGCTTTACTATAGGCATAGTTATACCAAATGTATCTGTTTCCTGAAATGCATCTTTGCCAAGTAGAGGGGTTATAGTTTGTCCTGTAATAACTATCATAGGAACAGAGTCCATCTGGGCTGTCATGATACCAGTTACTGTATTGGTAGCACCTGGGCCGCTGGTAACTAGAACTACTCCGGGTTTGCCAGTTACCCTTGCATATCCATCTGCCATATGCGTAGCGCCTTGTTCATGACGGACAAGAATAAGTTTTATTCTTGAGTTAACCAATGCGTCATATATGGGGATCACAGACCCACCAGATAGACCAAATATGTATTCTACTCCATGATTTTCAAGGCATTTTATGAGTGCCTCTGCACCAGTCATTGATTTTTTTGTGTTTTTTTTGTTTAGTTTAGTTTTCATTCTTTGTAATATTTTTTTATATTTATTTATTTGTTACATAATAATGTCAACTATAGCATAAAAAGGTGTGTTATGCAAAAAATATTGGTTGAATTTTATATAAAAAAACGAAACAAAATAGGAGTTGATGTGTTTACTAATGTAGAAGAAAGAAAATTAAGTTTGAAAGATAAAGAAGTAAAAAAATGGAAAGGAGGTGAAAAATGCTAGATAAATAAAATTAATTATAAAATAAATTAAGTAATAATATTATTTTTTTTTAAAAAGGGGAAATAATATGTATCGTAAAATTAAATTGTTGTTGTTTGTTATGTTGTCAAGTGCATTGTCGTTATATTCTGTTCCGTTAGTGTATGCTAGAGGTGGACATGGAGGGGGAGGTAGCCATGGTGGCAGCAGAGGATACGGATATGGAAGAGGTGTTGGTAGTTCCTATAGTAGAGACAATTATTATAGTCGTATTCAGAACAAGGATAGAAAAGAGTTTCAGCGGAGGAGATATCAATCCAGACAGCAAAAATCACAGGATAAACGTGAACAACGACGGAGTAAAAGGCAAGAGAGAAGGAATAATTATAGGGATAGAAATTCTTCCCTTAAAGAACGAAGAAAATTACGAAAAGATAAAAGAGCTGACAGCGATGCACTAAGAAATCGATATAGACAGAATTATCAACAAGATAAGGACGATTCTTTTATCATGGATACTGTTTATTCGGCAGACAACACTGCTGAATAGTTTTTTAATTTGTATTTTTTAAGATATAGGCGGCTGTTTTTAATATGGCCGCCTATTTTTATGATTTTTGTTTCTTTATTAATTCCTCAGCAAAGAGAATTATTTTGTCTTCTAATGACACTGAATATAATTTGTTAATCTCCTGCAAACACGTAGGAGAGGTAACATTAACTTCTATCAGGTAATCACCTATAATATCTATACCTACAAAATATAGTCCCAGCTTAATTAGATATGGTCTTAGTATATTTACTATTTTCTTATCCCTATCTGTAATTACTGTTTTAGTTGCCTTACCCCCGCAGAACAGGTTGTTCCTGTGATCGTTTGGGCTATGTATACGAAGCACTGCTCCTAAGATTTCTCCGTTGAGTAATAATATACGTTTATCTCCTTTTTCCGCTTCTGGTAGATACTTCTGGAGGATGATATCTTTTCTCCAATTGGAAGTCATTGTTTCTAATATAACAGAGGTATTTGTATCTGCTCTGGTTATAAAAAAAATTGATTGTCCACCATAGCTATTGATTGGTTTTACAATTACTTCACCATGCTTTTCTAAGAAACTAAGGATATCATTTTTGTTTCTTCCAATAAAGGTAGGGGGGGTTATTTCTTTAAATTGTGATATCCATATTTTTTCATTAACACTACGTATCCCAGCCGGATGGTTTATGATTGCTATTTCCTTATTGATGAGATCCAGTAACCATGTGTTTATAAGGTATTCCTCGTCAAAAGGAGGATCTGGACGGATAAAAATAATATCTGTTTCGTTTTCAGATAATGTAATTGGTTGATGCCTACAAAAGGGTTTTTGAGGATTTTTTTGGGGAGTTAGTTTTACTGTATGAAAGAAAGTTTGTCCTTCTTTTCTTATAATGCCGCCTTTGGGTAAGAAATATACGTCATGGCCACGTCTGTCTGCTCCCAACATTAGCATGAATGTAGTATCTTTTTCATAGATAATAGAGCTAAGATCATCCATTAGGAAAAGGAAGTTCATGTTTATTTCTCCTGATCTGTATTATTTGATTTTAGCTCTAAGTCTTTTATTTCCCAATGGGCAGCAATGCCAGCTACACGTGCGAGAATACGATATATATCAAAGATATTTACATCATGACGTATACCACAGCTACTATATTCCTGTGAATGAGGGCACATTTTTTTAAATGTCATGCCATGGGAGTTGAGATTATCTCTGCTACCTTTCATAGAATGCGAACGGTAAAAGCCGCCTATAAGATTATTATCTATTTGATATATACAAACCTCGCTGGCCTGTTGTTCAATATGGTAGATGGTAGGAATTCCTTCTTGAAGTAGGAAGTTGCGGATTAATTTTGAGTTTTTGCCTTTATAAAGTTTATTCCTGTTGCGTCTGTTTAATTTTAATATCTCAGTAGCTTCTTCTATAGGAATCACCCCCATACCATATGTACCAGAGTCTGATTTAATCAGGATGTATGGTTTGTCGATGATATTATATTGATGGTATTTTTTTTCTATTTGTTTTAATAAGTCGGATGCCTTTTTCATCAATCTAGTTCGGTCAATTTCATTATTAATATCAATATCCTTCTCAGATGAATGAAGACAGGTCAATAGCCATGGATCGATTTTTAATATTTCAGCTAACTCATAGATTAATTTATGCGTATATTCAAAATGCTGTGATTTCATTCTAGAATGCCATCCTGCCTTGGCAGATGGATATATAGGAATATCAGCATTTTTTAATATATCTGGTATTCCTGATGTAAGATCATTGTTGAGGATAATTAAGTCTATATCATGGCTTTCTTTCATAAGTAACCATTTAAGGTAATATAATTTAATAGGGTATCCGGTTGCTGTTGTAAATAGCTTCCATGGTTTTTCTTCACAAACTGGATGGTTATCAGAGAGAAAGGTAGCTATTTTTACATTAAATCCGGCTTTTTCTATTATTGTTTTCAGTACCCGAACGTTTTCAAGGTACCACATATTTCTTGTATGTTCTTCAGCTATGATAACAATATTTTTCCCATGGCGGATACGTTGTAATATTGCCTTACGGATAAATTTTATTGCATCAAGAATACCATGTTTACATAAATTATTAAATCCTGCAGGGAATATATTGGTATCTACTACAGCCATTTTATATCCAGAGTCACGTATATCAACAGATGAGTAGAGAGGGAGGGGATTGCCTTGTTCATATGAGTTTAGCCACTGATTTATAATATCTTCTTTTTCCCTGACCGCTTCTATTAACATAGCGGTATGTGAAGCTACATTAACAGTAATGCTATCCATGATTATTATGTCCTTAATTTATATCCAATTTTAAATAGGTAAACAGTTATTAGAAAAAATACAGTAGTGAGTATTATTGCAATAGTAAAACAAATCCATATAGAAACATCAGAAACGCCTGTTATACTATAACGCATTCCTTGTACTAAATAAAATAAAGGATTGAATCTTGATAGTTTTTGAATTGTTTCAGGAAGCATATACATTGGATGAAAAACTCCACCCAATAGGACAAGAGGGACTATAAGATATACGTTCCAGAGATTAAGCATACTAAAATTTTCTGCCCACAGGGCAGCAATCATACCTGCACATGAAAATATCGTTGATATAGTTAAGATAAAGAATAAAAATAGTAATGGATAGGAGATAGTAATATTTGTAAACATATGAGATATCAAATATACTCCCATACATACTATTATACCTCTGGCAATGCCGCCGGCTAATAGGCCTAATACCATCTCAAAATATGATAGTGGGGCTAACAGTACCTCCTGTATATGGTTATGCCATCGTGCAATAAACAGCGATGAACTTGTGTTTTCATATGCACTTGATATAAGATGCATTGTCATTAATCCAGGTACTATAAACCCAAGATAGGATAATCCTGTAGAACTAAAATCCAGCCGGCTTCCAATAGCAATACCAAAGATATACATAAATAAAAACGATGACATCAACGGAGGGAATATAGTCTGGCTTGCCACCGTAATAAATCTATATATTTCTCTTTTAGAGAGAGTTAATACTCCTACAGGATTAGTAATCATTTTTTATCCTCCGTTTATTCCAGACCAGTTACTTCCATAAATACTGTTTCAAGGTCTTTATCTTGCAGTATTTCTTTTTTATTCCCAATACGTACAATTTCTCCATGATTTATTATCCCTATTTTACTACATAACCTCTCTGCTTCTTCCATATAATGAGTTGTTAGAAATATTGTTTTACCCTCTTTATTAAGTTGAGTAAGATAATCCCATATGAGAAATTTTAGTTCCAGATCACATCCGGCTGTTGGCTCATCCAGAATAATAATCTCAGGATCATGTATTAAAGCTCGGCATAGAAGCAGTCGTTTTTTCATCCCCCCTGATAATGCTCGGTGTTTTACATTCCGTTTATCTGTAAGTTGGAATCTTTCTAGTAGTTCATCTGCTTTAGCTGCTGCTCTTTTGGCACGTATGCCAAAATATCCTGCTTGATAGACCAATAATTGATGTATGGTAAGAAAGGGGTCAAAATTAAATTCCTGAGCACACAATCCTATAAGTCTTCTTGTCTGTAGGTACTCTGTTATTGTATTATAGCCGAAGACCTCTACTTCCCCAGAATGGTAATTAGAAAGACCTGTAATAATATTTATAGTAGTGGTTTTCCCCGCACCGTTTGGTCCTAAGAAAGCAAAAAAGTCACCTCTGTCTACTTCTAATGATACGTTATTTAATGCCTTTAAATTTTTATAATATTTTGTAAGATTTTTTATTGAGATAGCCTTATGAGAATTTTTCATGATGTATTTTTCTCCATAAATTGGTACAAATTTTTTATTATCAAATCTAAATCCGTAAGTTGCATAAGTTCAGCTCTTAATTGTGCAGCACATGGAAAACCTTTAAGATATCCTGAATAATGTTTACGCAGTCGCAGAATACCTTCTCTTAAACCATTTAGTTGAATTGAGAGTTTTAGGTGAGATATACATAGTTCTATCCGTTCTTGTAAAGTTGCAGGCGGTAATTTTTCCCCTGTTTTAAGAAAATGTTTTGCCTCTGTAAATATCCATGGATTGGATATTGCCCCACGGCCTATCATAACAGCATCACAGCCTGTGTCAAATACTGTTTTTATATCCTCAACGGTTACAATATCCCCATTGCCTATAACGGGAATTGATACATTTTTTTTTATTTTTTCTAACCAATTCCAGTCAGCGTCTCCTTTATATGCCTGAGACCGTGTCCGACAATGGACGGCAATTGCTTTTATCCCAGCCTGTTCTGCTATCTTTGCTGCTTCCAATATTACTATGTTATTTTTATCCCAGCCTAAACGTGTTTTCATTGTTACTGGCAGTGCTGTAGCCTTCACAGCAGCACGTAATATCTTTTCCATAGCCTTAAGATCTTTTAACAGGGCAGCTCCTTCTCCACGCCCCACATGTGTTTTTACCCAGCAGCCGCAGTTAATATCTATAAAATCAGGCTTCATTTTTTCTGTTATCTTTATCGCTTCTTGCATAGAAGTCGGAGAACTACCAAATAATTGAATTCCTATGGGGCGTTCTTCCTCTGATATATGAATTCTTTTTATAGATCTTTTTATTTTACGAATAATTGCTTCTATACTGGTGAATTCAGTGTATACAATATCGGCTCCTAATTTCTTGCAAATCAGACGAAACGCCATATCCGTAATATCGTCCATAGGAGCAAGAACTATAGCCTTTTCTATATTAATACTTTCTATTTTTCCCATTCTATATAAAAAATAATTATATATAAATCAAAAATAGTGTTTTAATCAATACTATTTTACTGGTATTTTTATTTAATTAAATTATAATAAAGTTACATTTAATTTTTTAGAAAATTTTACAAATTTATAAAATATTTATGAGAACGCAGGGAGAAATGGGAAGATCTGTATCATTTTATACCCTTGGTTGTCGCCTTAATCAAAGTGAGACAGCAGTCCTCCGTAGTAGTTTTGAGGCCAATGGTTATAGACTTACTGATAGTCCTGATGATATAGTAGTAATTAATACATGTACGGTAACAGAGAAGGGGGATGCTGAGGCAAAAAAGATTGTAAATAAGGTAGTAAGAGAGAATCCACGGGCATCTATTGCTTTGATTGGTTGTCAGGCTCAGACACAAAAAGATAGATTGGCTTCTTTACCAAATGTTAAATGGATAGTTGGTAATGCTGCTAAAATGGATTTGGTTACCATCGTCTCTGAGAGACAGGCCCAACATAAACCATATATTGTGGTGCCGGATATTCAGCAGGAGCCTTTTACTATACCAATTACGGGTAAATATTATGGCCGTAACAGGGCAAATATTAAAATACAAGATGGTTGTGATTGTTTTTGTTCGTTTTGTGAGATACCTTATGCAAGAGGCAAACCACGTAGTAGAGAATTTGAGGATATATTGAAAGAGGCGCGAATATTGGTTGAGGCGGGGTATAAGGAATTGGTATTAACAGGGATTAATATCGGTAAATATAAATATAAAAATTATACTTTAGTTGATGTTATTGATGCATTAGAGCAGATTGATGGTCTTTGTAGAATACGTATCTCATCTATAGAATTTACAACTATTCAAAAAACGCTTATTAAAAAAATCGCAGGGAGTGAAAAACTTTGTAGATACTTGCATATTCCTTTGCAGAGTGCAGATGATACTATATTATCTTTGATGCGGCGTGAATATAAATTTGATGAATTTCGTAGTTTTATAGAATATGTAAATAATACTGTGGATGGTATATGCATAGGAATTGATATTATGGCAGGCTTCCCGGCTGAAACAGATGAAATTTTTCATCGTTCGTTTGAACGAATAAAAGAACTCAAAGTAAGTTATTTCCATGTATTCAGTTATTCAAAAAGATTTTTTGCTGAAAGTAAGAATTTCCCATCTGAAGTGCCAGATTCTATAATCCATATTCGTAGCCGTATGTTAAGAGAGATTGGAATATATAAGAGAAGACTGTTTTATGATTCCTTTCTTGGAAAACATCAGAAGGTTTTATTTGAACGTAAGAAAGAAGGTTTATGGACAGGTCTAACCGATAACTATATTCGTGTAAAAGTATCTTCAAAACAGGATTTAACTAATAAAATCTTAAATGTAACTTTAGTTGCGAGGAAAGATAGTTATATGATAGGCAAGATTAAGGAAAACTGATAGCATACATGTAATATAATAAAAATAGTTTTAAATACGATATTTAAAAGAAGACCACTTAAGATAAAAGGGGGGATGTAGTGTTAGGGAGAGTATCTTTTATTTTTCTTTGTTTTTTGATTATTTTTTGTAGTCCTGTATACTCTACAAGTGCAGAGAATAATCAACCAATTAAGAGTCCTAGGTGCAATGAATTTACTTTTGATGCCACAGGTTCATATGACCCTGATAACGATAATATAAGTTTCTTATGGGATTTTGGAGATGGTACTACAAGCACACAACCTGTAGTAACACATGTATATGAAAAACCTGGGAAATATACAGTGCATTTGTCCATTGCAGATAGTTCTGATAAAGGTTGTTGTACGGCAACTACAACCCAGACGGTAGAGGTAAATATTCCTCCTTTTGCTGATTTTGATGTGCCTGATATGGTATGTACAAATAAAGAAATTGTTATGAATGCTGAAAAAAGTAGATGTGCTACTAGATGTGATTTGGATTATTCGTGGGATTTTGGTGATGGTAGTAGGGCATATGGGAAAAAGGTTGTAAAAAAAATTTATACGAAAGGTGGAGATTATAAGATTTCATTGACTGTTACAGATAAAAGTGAGACTTTTTGTAATAGTCATTCTACAGAGAAAATTATTCATGTTAACGCTCCTCCAAAGGCAGAGGCAGGAAAAGATTTCATATTAAAATGTGTTAGTGACCCAAATGATATGGTTGTTTCTTTTGATGCATCTGCTTCTATGGATGAGAACAATGATCCTTTAAGTTACGAATGGGATTTTGGTGACGGTACTAAGGATTATGGTGTTAAAGTATCACATCGGTATTCGGAGATAGGCAATTATGATGTTAAATTAATAGTAAGGGATGATTCTGGAATGGATTGTTCTGTAGGAGTAGATTTTCAAACAGTTAGGTTAAATAAAGCACCTAAAGCAGATGCAGGAGATGATGTTGTAGGATGCGTTGGAGAACAGATACTCTTTGATGGTAGTAATTCTTTTATATATAAAAAAGGCACGGTATCAGCAAAATGGAGTTTTGATGATGGAAGCAGTGCTGAAGGATTAAAGGTTTTTCACTCCTATAACGTTGCTGGGAAATATCAGGCTGTGTTAGCTTTGCAAAATGAGTTAAATCCAGCTTGTCCTATATCAAGAGATACTAAATTAGTTACAATAAATTCTTCTCCTAGTGTAAATATAAAAGATGTTGGAACAGTTTGTATAGGTGATGCTATACAATTTGATGCATCGGATGCATCTGACCCTGATGGCGATAGGTTGCAGTTTTACTGGAGTTTTGGGGACGGGACTATTTCGCAAGATGGCCCTAAAATCACACATCAATATAAACAAGGGGGAAATTATAGGGTTAATGTAATAGTGGACGATGGCAGACATACTAAATGTTCCACTGCCACTGCTTATGTTGATGTTAAAGTCAATACCCCTCCTATAGCTGATGCTGGATCTGATATGTCTGTTTGTTTAGGTAATCCAGTTCGGTTTGATGCGACCGCTTCTATTGATAGTGATGGAGATATGTTGAGATACATATGGGATTTTGGAGATGGCTCCAGCGCAGAGGGAGCTGTAGTTAGCCATACTTATACAAAAAGTGGTATATATAATGTATCCCTTACCGTAGATGACAATTCTGGGACTAAGTGTAGTAGAGCAACAGACGATATAATAGTTAGAGTCAATGCAAAGCCAATTCCGGTTATTAATATAAGGTAACCAACAATAAATAGCTATCATCCCTCTTATTTCACAAATCAACAAGGTTGAATTGTGAAATAAGGATGAGAATATGGTTTTATTATATAAAAATGAACATTTTTTCATTAATTTTGGGTGAAGATAAAGAAGATATCGCTGATAGTTTTAAAGGTTTTGAATCAAGACCGCAGCAGATTCAAATGGCAGAGGCGGTTAATAATGCCTTGTTGAATAAAAGGCATTTAATAGTGGAGGCGGCTACAGGGGTAGGGAAAAGTCTTGCTTATCTTCTTCCTTTAATAAGATGGATAGCTACTACTAATAAAAGAGTGGTTATCTCTACATATACAAAGACTCTTCAGGAACAATTATTTAAAAGAGATCTTCCTAAATTGCGTGATATTTTGGATATAGATTTTAGTTTTGCTCTTTGTCTTGGTTCACAAAATTATCTTTGTATTAGACGACTTACACAGAATTTGGAACATGGTATCTTTGATTCTGAAGAAGATGAGCAAACTTATACACGCATACACAAATGGCGGTCTTCTACAAGAACAGGTATCCGTTCGGATCTTGATGTTAATGTTAGCGATGTTGTGTGGAACAAGATAAACAGAGATACAGAACTTTGTTTAGGTAAAAAGTGCCCATTTCGTAAGGAGTGTTTCTATTATAAGGCAAGGATAGACGAATTTAAGTCACATATACTAATTACAAATCACCATCTTTTCTTTTCACATATATCATCAAATTCAGGATTGTTACCTCCTTTTGAGGCAGTTGTATTTGATGAGGCACATACCTTAGAAGATGTTGCCACCCGCTATATGGGAATGGAAATATCTAATCTCCAACTGATGTATTTTTTAAACTCTCTATTTAATCCTAGGACAGGCAAGGGATTTATTAAAAGATTGACATCTATCGATGTTGCTGCGGCAGATGAGGTTATAGAATGTGTTTCAGAGGCAAGGAATGCAGTTAATACATTTTTTTCAGAAATAGCAGATAAGTTTGGAGAAGAAACGAGAGCAGTAAGGATAAAGGCACCAAGGCCTGTATTTGATTGTGTTACACATCCGTTTATCGAATTAAGGCGTGCATTAAAAAAGATATCCTGTGACGTTCTCGAGCCAGAGGATGAGGTGGAATTAAATTCATTTATATTACGTGCGGACAACATAGTTAAGAGGTTGGATATCATATTAAACATGGGTTTAAAGGAATATGTTTACTGGATAGATATATTTAATAGACCAAGAATGGTACGTTATACTTTATCATGTGCACCTGTGGATGTGGCAGGAGAGTTTAGAGAACAAGTTTTAGGCACTGTTTCTCCTGTTGTTTTGACATCTGCTACTATATGTGTAAATAATAGTTTTGATTATGTCCAAAAAAGCCTTGGTTTTTCTGAAGAGGATACTGATACATTAAGACTTGATTCTCCATTTAATTATAGAGACAATGTACTTCTATACTTGCCCCATAATATTCCTGATCCTAATAGCGACTATATCGCTTATCAACATCAGGCTACGGATGAGATAAAAAATATTCTTTCGGTAATGAACGGGAGAACATTTATATTATTTACCAGTTTCAAGATGATGGATAAAGTATATGAAGAACTGAGATGGGAATTCCCAGAACTAAAACTGTTAAGGCAGGGAGATGCTCCAAGGTATAAATTATTAGAAACATTTAAAGATAATAGAGAGGCAGTCCTTTTAGGTACTTTAACGTTCTGGCAGGGGATAGATGTTCCAGGTGATGCATTGGAATGTGTTATTATTAGCAAACTCCCGTTTGCCGTTCCGGATGAGCCTGTTGTAGAGGCTAAGATGGAAAAATTAATTGCCCAGGAGAAGAATCCATTTGTAGAATATCAGCTTCCTAAGGCAATTATAATGTTCAGGCAAGGATTTGGCAGGCTTATACGTACCCATAATGACAGGGGAATGGTTGCGGTGATAGATCCACGGATAAGGACCCGTTCATATGGTAAGAATTTTATAAGTGGATTGCCGTCATGCAGATATATTTATTCGCTTGACGATGCACGGGAATTTTTTGATATTTGTCCTGTTTGAAAATGTTGAAAGCAAAAGAAGAAAATTCGAAATATGGCAAGATAGGCGTACTGATGGGAGGATGCTCATCAGAACGAGAGATTTCATTGAAATCAGGTACTGCAGTATTGACAGCCTTACGAGAGTTAAGATGTGATGTAGTGGCTGTGGATATAGTCTCTTCAGATAATAATGAAATCAAAAGGATTATTCTTGATAATAAGATAGATATAGCATTTATTGCCTTACATGGCAGTATAGGAGAGGATGGAGTTATTCAGTCCATATTGGAGGAATTAAATATCCCTTATACAGGTTCTGGTATTGAGGCGAGTAGGCTTGCTATTAATAAAATTATGACTCAATCAATATTTAAGAAAGAAGGTCTTCCTATCCCAGAGCATGTGATATTATCGCGTTATAATGTTGACACAAAAACAATAGTTATGAATAATATTAGCCAATTTCCTGTCATAGTAAAACCTGCATGCGAAGGGTCAAGTATAGGCGTAACTGTTGTAGAAAATGAACGACAATTGAAGGATGCAGTTAAAACAGCATGTGAATATGGGAAAGAGGTTCTGATAGAAGAGTTTATATATGGTAGGGAACTTACCGTAGGTATACTAGAAGGTAATCCTCTTCCAATTATAGAACTAAGGCCCAAACGAAGATTTTTCGATTTTTTTGCAAAATATAATAAGGGGATAACAGAATATATAATACCTGCTAAAATAGAATCAAATTTATATAAAGATATTCAGGATACAGCGGTTAGGGCATATGAACTTTTGGGATGTAATGATTTTGCCAGAGTAGATTTTATGTTAGATAGGGATAACAGATATTATATTTTGGAAGTTAACACTATACCCGGTTTTACTGCAACAAGTTTGCTCCCAAAGGCTGCAGCTGAGATAGGTATAAATTTTAAACAGTTATGTCTTAAATTAGTGGAGTTAGCTTATGCCAAGAAGGAAAAAAAGTAGAACAATAAAAATGCCATCCACAGCAATAAAGATAGTTGTCGCAGTGCTACTTGCACTGGTTATTGGGTGGTCTATATATATAGGTATAGTAAAATTTATCACACGCTCAAACTATTTTAAAGTAAAAGCAGTTATCTTAGATCCTTCATTAGAATTTATAAACAGAAGAGATATTTCTAAATTAATAGGGAAAAATATATTCGCTATAGATTTACAAAAAATTCAGAATAGATTATCGCGAAGGTATCCTCAAGTAGATAAAATAAGGATTATAAAGCAATTTCCTAATCAGTTGCTTATAACTGCACGTAAGAGATTACCTTTTGCACAGGTATCTATTTGGAATAAGATTGTAACTATAGATGAGTATGGAGTTATTCTGTCCAGTGCTACCTCCCGTAAAAAGAGCCTTCCGCTTATAACAGGCGGGAGGTTAATAAACAAACAAATTATCCCGGGGATTTCCCTTAAGAATAGAAGGATTTCCACTGCGATTAGGATCATAGATACATTTACCAACTTTTCTGAACTTAATGATTATTCTATAAACAATATAGACGTAAGTAATTTGTCTAAGATATATCTTAGATTTTCCAAGGGGCTTAACGTTATTGTTGACAGAGATAATCTTAAGAAAAAGGCGGAGGTGTTGGGGATCCTTTTATCTCGAGGAAAACTAGATTTAAAAAAAGTGCGATATATAGACCTAAGGTTTAAAGATCCTGTAATAGGTAAAAAATAATCTTTTTATTTATGGAACAGCTTGACAATAATAAAAAAATTTGTCTAACAGAGCATACTATATGTAAGGTAGAAGAGATACATAAAATGTCTGTTGAATGTAACAGACATAAAAATATCTCACATAGTCAGATACTCCTTGATATGATGCGTCACCATATCGAAGAGATAGAAGAGTTGTTAAAAGATAATAACAGCCATTACCTTATAGAAACAGGAGATTTGATTGTATTATGTATGGAATTATTGTTGGATAACAATGTGGATTTAAATGATATATTGAATACATGCTTTCAAAGATTTAAAAAAAAGTTATCTAATCTTACAAATCAACAAGGTTGAATTCTGAATTATAGTATTTGCCTAAAAGAAAGGGAAGTAAATAATGGATTATAGAGAAATATTGCGTTCATTAGAACAACTGCATGCCTATAAAACACGTAGATTCGTTCCCAGAGATGTACGGTTTTCATGTCTTGATGAGGTCACCAGTCTTTACCAGAAACTGTTAGAAAGCAATATAAATTCTGCATCTGAGTTAGAAGAATGGCTACTAAACTGGTCGGAGCTGGAGGCTGCTGTAGATCAACACGGATCTATATTATATATTCGTATGACAGCAAAGACAGACGAGGAAAAATTTGCCGTAGAATACAGGCGATTTATAGAGACCGTATTGCCTGCTATAAAACCATTAATAGACAAATTAAAAAATAAATTTTTGCAAGAATATGAAAGATTTCCACTGGATAGCAACTATTATGAAATCTTTCTAAGGACAGTCACTGCAGATGTAGAGTTATTTGTAAAAGAGAATATAGAACTTCAAAAACAAGAGGATATTTTATCTCAGGAATATCAAACGATATGCGGGACAATGACAGTTGACTTTGATGGTAAACAACTAACCATACCGCAAATGTCAGTTTTTCTCCTAGATCCTGACAGGGTCTTAAGAGAAAAGGCATGGAGGGCAATATCAACAAGGCGTCTTAAAGATAAAGACAAACTAGACCAGCTTTTTGACAAAATGGTTAAATTGCGCCATAGAATAGCACTCAATGCAGGTTTTGATAATTATATGGAGTATAAATTTAAAGAATTACACCGTTTTGATTATACCCCGCAAGATTGTATACAATATCATGATTGTATTGAGAAGTTTGTCCTGCCTTTATGGAAAAAGATATTGCAAAGACGCAAAGAAACAATGGGATTGGATGTGTTGAGGCCATGGGATACATCAGTGGACCCTTTAGGCAGACCACCATTGAAGCCATTTGACGATGTAAAAAAATTGATTGATGGCTGCAGGATTATATTTTCTATGGTTGATGATGAACTAGGGGAACGGTTTTCATCTATGGCAGAAGAGAGACTACTTGATTTAGAAAATAGGCAAGGCAAGGCACCTGGCGGATATCAATCCACTCTTAACGAGGCACGAAAACCATTTATCTTTATGAATGCGGTAGGGATTGACTCAGATGTGTGGACCCTTTTACATGAAGCAGGTCATAGCTTCCATTCTATCGCCTGTGCTCATCATGAACTTTTGGCATATAGACACGCACCAATGGAATTCTGTGAGGTAGCATCGATGTCTATGGAACTGTTAGGAGGAGAACATATCTCAGTATTTTATCCTTCTCAGATAGACGGCCCATCAGAAGAAGAACTTCGATCAACAAGAGAACAGTTTGAAGACATTATCTTCACATTGATATGGGTAGCAACGATAGATGCCTTTCAGCATTGGATATACAAAAACCCTGAAGCCAGTATACAGGACAGAAAAGACCAATGGCTTAAAATAAGACAACGTTTTGATACAGGTTTGATAGATTGGAATGGATTAGAAGAAGAACATCAGACCCTCTGGCATAAACAATTACATATCTTTGAAGTCCCTTTCTATTACATAGAGTATGGTATAGCACAGTTAGGCGCACTTCAGATATGGCTTAATGCAAGTAAAAATAAGAGGCAGGCAGTTGAAAAATACAAAAAAGCACTTTCATTAGGAGGTTCAAGATCCCTTCCCGAACTTTTTAATGAAGCAGGAATTTGTTTTGATTTCTCAGAGAAGACAATTGTGCCGCTTGTAGAAGCCGTAGCTGACAAAATATTCTAATTATTAATACAAAATAAAATTCCCCGCAATTATATACTTGCGGCATTAAAAAAATGACAGGATGCATTATCTGAGTGAACAAAATATATTTATATTTCTCCTGCAAATAGCTGTTCTATTAGGAGCAGCAAGAGGACTTGGCGAACTATTTCGCAAATGGAAACAACCAGCCCTTACTGCGGAGATATTAGTAGGTGTCTTTTTTGGCCCTACCATTTTAGGCAGATTTTTCCCAAGTCTATATCAGAGCCTTTTCCCAGAGGATATAATTCAGCAAAATATGTTAGAAACTATAGCATGGGTAGGGGTATTGTTTTTATTATTAGAAACCGGTTTAGAAATAGATTTCGCCTCTGCGTGGCGGCAGGGCATGGATGCCTTAAAGATCGCTATAATAGATATTATTATCCCAATGGTTATTGCCTTCATAGTATGTTACTTCCTTCCAGATTACTATTTAGGCAATCCAGAACGACGTTTTTTATTTGCCACTTTTATGGCTACAGCCATGACCATTAGCGCTATGCCAGTAGCAGTTAGAGTATTACAAGATCTAAAACTATCTAAAACAGACCTGGGCTTTCTTATAATGTCAGCCTTGTCAATTAACGATGTCATAGGATGGTTGATATTTACCTTAGTATTAGGGGCCTTTACAGAAACAAATCCTGGCTTTGGCAAGATGTTTGCCATTGCAGGTGTAACCATTTTATTTACCATTATCTGTTTTAGTATCGGACGTAAACTTGTAGACGAAATAATAATATGGATGAAACCTAACAGGATATCACAACCAGCAGGAGTGTTGAGCTTTGTATGCGTATTAGCTGCATTATGCGGAGCAATTACCCAAAAGATGGGCATACATGCATTATTCGGGTTTTTTATTGCAGGCATAATGGCAGGCAGTTCAAAGTCACTTTCGGAACATGTAAGACAAATCATATCACAGATGGTGCATGCCATATTTGTTCCGTTATTTTTTGTAAATATAGGATTAAAGATAGACTTTTTTAGCAGTTTTGCCCCTTTGTTGGTGATGCTAATAACCATTATAGGGATTTTAGGGAGATTTTTAGGTGCATGGGTTGGGACAAGTTTTACAACATTGCCTAAACGAAGCAGGCTTATAGTTTCTATTGCCCATATTCCCGGCGGAGCTATGGAGGTAGTAGTAGGATTGCTAGCATTAGAATACAAACTTATTACAGAACCAATTTTTGTAGCAATTGTATTTAGCGCCTTAATATCATCGATTATCATGGGGCCATGGTTAAGTATTTTGGTAAAACAAAGAAAAAAGATAAGATTATCTAAATATATCTCTGAAGATAACATAATATCTCATGTGTCCCATAATGAAAGAGATAAGGCAATATTAGAATTAGCCAGAATTATAGCGCACAAAAATAAAACTATAGATAAAGAAAAAATTTACAAGATATTAATCAACCGAGAACAAGAAATGGGCACTGCACTTGAAGATGGAGTGGCTGTCCCTCATGCAAGGATACAAGGGATACGTAAACCAATTATAGTGTTTGGGAGATCAGTTACTGGAATAGAATGGGATGCGCCAGATGGTAAGCCGGTAAAATTTATTTTTTTAATCCTCACCCCAGAAAAAGACTATGATTCACAGGTCCTGATATTGGCTAGTATTGCGGATATAATGAGCAAGACAGAAACAAAAGAAGCCATTTTATGTGCTAAAACTAGACACGATTTAACAGAGATTTTCAGTAAGGTATAACTCCATAAAAGGACAAAACTCAGGCTTAAACATCCCCAATATAAGCTCAAATAATTAAATTAAGGTAGCTTAAATGTTTAGCATTGCATATATCGTCAAATACATTCATCTGCTAAAGGAGAAAAGGGCAACAAGTTTCATTAAAGAGAAAGGATTAAGTAAAA
>Ga0256914_1000895_pt1 | contig 28614 bp, 25 predicted proteins | sample HulkmetaG_FD_191571 | JGI IMG/M metagenome (GOLD analysis project Ga0256914, IMG submission 191571) | Hydrothermal chimney microbial communities from Main Endeavour vent field at the Juan de Fuca Ridge, Pacific Ocean - Hulk | ecosystem: Environmental > Aquatic > Marine > Hydrothermal vents ... | reverse complement strand
GGGGCCGAGGGCGCCCAGTTGTTGGGCTGACGTGGTGGGCGAAGCATAAACCGGAAGGCTGTTAGTCATGGGCACCACAAAGCAGACGTTGGCCGGCAAGGGGGGCGCGACGGGGAGCTGGTTGCAATTGCCGCTGAGCTGAACGCCTTGGCCGGCTTGTATCCAGCGCATGCGGAAGATGCCCACGTTGCCGGCTTGTGCAATGCCAGGGTCGAAGCCATACCATTGGTCATTGGTGCGGTAGAGGGCTTCCACTTTTTCGCCCGAGGGCAAAACACCAAACACCGCGGCCTGGGTACTGGGGCGTTGGTACACCTGCGTATCTGTGGTGGCGGTAATCCAGCAGCCAGCGGGGGTAGCCGTGGCCTGTGGCGGAGCAGATGGGGCCGCGGTGGCTGTGGGCGCGGGGGGCGCGGTGGGGGTGGGGGCTGGCGCTGGGGGTGTGCCGCCGCACGCGGCCAACAGGCCCGCCAGAGCCAGTGCAGCCAGTGCTACAAGGAACTGCTGCCTTGCTGTAAGCATACAAACCTCCTTGAAAGCAAAAAGAGCAATGGGCAATGAACGGAATGGGTGCTGCTTAAACATTGTAACGCTCTTTGGAAAATTTTTTTTGCGCGTCGTGCTCGCGCGCTGGCAGCCACCGCGGGGCGCGGCCATCTGCTGCGGGGTGGCCAAACACAACTTTCAAATTTCAAGACGGCGGGCAGGCCCAAAAAGTTCCCCCCAGGGCCGCCAGGGCGGGGGAAGGGCCACCATCCGCGCGAGCCCTTCCCCCGGGGTGGGTTTAGGGCTGGGGCTCCTCTTCCTCGTCGTCGTCGGTCACGTAGGGCACGTAATCGGCCTGGGCGACCCCTTGCTCCAGGGCTTTTTCGGCCACGGCTCGGGCTACGGCCCGATGCACTTCGGTGGTCAGCGGGCTGGGGAGCAACTCGCCCTCAGGGGTGTGCGCGACCAAGGCATGCACGGCCGCCAGGTACATCTCTGGGGTGATGCGGGTCGCGTGGGTATCCACCGCGCCTCGCAAAATTCCCGGAAAGCCCAAGACGTTGTTGACCGATTTGCCATCGGCGGCAAACGAGGCGCCGGCTTCCAGCGCGACGTCGGGCTCGATTTCCGGCCGGGGGTTGGAAAGAGCGAAGATGATTTGCCCCGGCCGCACCATTTCTGGTTTGATGAGCCCCGGCGCGCCGGTGGTGGCGATGACGATGTCGGCTTTGGCCATGATTTCGTCCAGGCTCGCGCGTTGGCCGCCGTAGGATTCCAGCCGGCGCAGGGCGTCTTCGCTGAGGTCGGCTCCCAAAACAGGATGGCCGCTGATGTGCATCAACATGCGGCTGATGGCCATCCCCGCAGCGCCCAAGCCGATTTGACCAATGGTGGCTTTGTGCAAATCAACCCCCGCGTAGCGGCACGCATTGGTCAGGGCTGCGGTGACGACCACCGCGGTGCCGTGTTGGTCGTCGTGCATGACTGGAATGTTGAGGCGCTCTTGCAGGCGTTGTTCGATTTCAAAGCAGCGGGGCGCGGAGATGTCTTCCAGTTGGATGGCGGAAAACGTCGGTGCGATGGCAGCCACGGCCTCGACGATTGCGTCGACGTCTTTGGTGTTGAGCAGGATGGGCACGCCCGAGAGCCCAACCAGGCTTTCCATGAGCATGGCTTTCCCTTCCATCACCGGCATGCCGGCCACGGGGCCAATGTCGCCCAAGCCCAAGACGGCAGTGCCATCGGTTACGACGGCCACCAGGTGGCTGATGGAGGTGAACTGCCAGGCCAATTTGGGTTCGCGGGCAATCCTCATGCTCACTTGCGCCACGCCGGGCGTGTAAACCCGCCGCAATGTGGCCAGAGACTCGATTTTGTAGCGGCTGCGGATGGCAATTTTGCCCCCGCGGTGTACTTCCAAAACCTCGTCGCGCACTTCCAGCACCCGACTGCCCGGGTTGGCCCGAATGGCCGCGATGATGTCATCCATTTGGGCTTCTGTGTCGGCATACACGGTAATGTCGCGTACGATGGCTTTGGTGCCTTCCCGAATGAGGCGGATTTCGCCAATGCTGCCGTTGCGCTCGGCGACTGCGGTGAGCAGGCGGGCCAGCGTGCCCGGAACGAGTTCATTTCGCACGCGCACGGTGCGCATTACTTTGTTTTGCCAGGGCATAAGAGCCTCCTCTCGCGAGCAATGTTGCAGGAAAAGACGGTTTCCCACCAAAAGAAAACCCTGGGAGATTGCAGAAACTGCAACAAACCCAGGGGAAAGACCTCGGCTAAACGGCTAAACGTCGCAGAGGGTGTGCAGGGGCATTTTCAGCGCTCCCAGGCCTGCTGGAACGTGGCCAGTAGGGTTTGACGCTCGTCATCGGGCAGGAAGGCGGCTTCCAGCGCGGTGCGGGTGCATTGCCACAGCGCGGCTTGGTCCATCTTTAACGTCTGCTGAGCCACTTGGAATTCGTGGCTCAGGGTGATGTTAGAGACCCCGGGGTCGTCGGTGTTGAGGGTGAGCCGCAGCCCGGCCGCGCGCATCTGCGGGAAGGGGTGGGCGGCCAGTGAGGGCACCACACCGCTTTGGTAGTTGCTGGTCAGGCAGACTTCAAACACGACCCCGCGTTCGCGTGCCAGGGCCACCGCCCGCGGGTCTTCCATGACGCGGATGCCGTGCCCAATGCGTTCGGCTTGCAGGTCTTGGATAGCTTCGACCACGCTGGCCGCGCCGCTCCACTCGCCCGCGTGGATGGTCAGGTGCAAGCCGGCTTGTTTGGCTTCCCGCATGATGGGGACGAAAGGGGCTGCGGGGTAGTTTTCCTCATCGCCGGCCAGGTCCATGCCGGTGACGCCTCGGTCTTGAAAGTCTGCGGCCAGGCGGGCAACTTTCGCGGCCAAATCGGGCGATTCGTGGCGGTTGACGCTCACAATCAGCCGCAGGGTGATCCCTTCCTGCGCGGCGGCCTGGTTGGCGCTTTCGACCACCCATTCGATGACTTCGCGCAGCGGGAAGTCGCGGATGCGCGCCAGCGCGACAGGGGTGAAGCGCAATTCCAGGTAGCGCACGCCGTCACGCGCGGCGTCTTCCACCACTTCGGCCGTTAGGCGGCGGATGATTTCGGGCGAGCGATAAAACTGCCGCAAAACTTTGAATTTCGAAAGGAAGTTCGCGGCTGTGAAAGGCTCGTGGCTGTGGATTTGCACCAGTTGCCGGAAGGCCTCTACTGTTGAGGCGGGCAGTGAAATTTGTTCCTCGCGCGCGATTTCAAAAAGGGTTTCCAGGCGCAGGGAGCCCTCCAGGTGGCGGTGCAGTTCAGCCTTTGGCAGGCGATGAAAAGCATTCACAGAAAATTTAACCCCTTTATTCAATTATCGTTTTTTGCGGTGACGGCGCTTTTTCTTCTTCTTTTTGCTTTTCCCTTGGGTGTTGGTGGTTTCGTCGGTGGAAGGCGCCGGGGCTGCACTGGCGTCGGACGCTTTCGGCAGGCTGCTGACCTCCACTTGGGCACCGCCCTGAAAGACGAACATGCGGGTGATGACGCCGGCGCGGATGTCGCGCAGCAGTTCTTGATAGAGCTCGTGGGCTTTGCCTTTATATTGTACCAGCGGGTCGCGTTGCGCGTAGGCCTCTAACCCGATGGCAATGCGTAGGGCTTCGATTTTGGTGAGATATTCGACCCAGGCTCCAGAGATGACATGGAGCAGCAATTGGCGGTAGCGTTCGGTGAGGCGCTGGCGGCCTAATTCAAATTGGATGGTTTCGTGGTAATCCTCGGGGAATTCCCCCAAGGGGGTGTTTTCATATTGTTGATACACCTCCGCGCCTAAAGCGTTACGCAGGCCACGCTGGGCGCGCGCGCCCAATTGGGAAGGCGGCACCGCGCGCAGGCGCTGAAACTCGCTTTCGCCCAGGTCCCACTGGATGGCTTCTTGGGCGCCTTGGAGGTGTTCGAGCACTTGCTCGGTGAGCGCGTCGGTGGGGCGGTTTTCGATGAGCCGGGCTGCGCTGAAGGTGTATTGGAAGCGGGTGATGGCTTGTTGTTGGCGGCGGTGGGTTTTGCGGTCAAAGACCGTGCGGGTGCCTTGCTGAATGGCGACCAGGAGGGCAATCATGTCGTCTTCGGTCAGGCCTGCTTCGTCGTGCTCTGGGTCGGCCGCGCGGAAGCGGCTTTCCAGACGATTGAGGTATTGCTTGACATCCCGCCCGACTTGCCCCTCGGTTTGTCCATCGCCGAAGAGACGCACGATGCGCTGTTGGAGCACGTTTTCGACGGCCGCGAAGATGGCTTGCATGATGCTGTCCCAGTCTTCCATTTGCATCAGGGCGTCCAGGCTGAGGTCTATTTCGCCGACGGCGCGCTGCACGGTGCCCAGCATGCGGCGAAGGGTGACGGTGCCCAGCGTGTCTTCGATGAGGTCTAAGAGGGTTTCGTAGGCCAGGTCGGGGTCGTCCATCCAGCGGCGGATTTCCGCATGGGTGGCTTTGATGGGAATGCGCAACACGGTTTCGATTTCGGCGCGCAGGGCTTGCGGCTGGGCAGAGGTGGCCTCGATGAAGCCGTCGAAGTTTTCGATGAGCTCTTCGAGGGCAGTTTGGCGTTCATCCAGCGCTCGCTCGTAGGCTTCCAGGAGGCCTTCCAGGCGGCGGCGCAGGTAATCGCGGATGTGTTCGTGCTCGGCTTCGGTGGCCTCGCGTGCGGCTTGCAGCAGGGTTTGCTCCGCGGTTTGGGGGTCGGTGAAGGCTTCGTCGGGGAAGGTGTCGAGCACCAATTGCAGGGTGAAGGAGGGGTAATAGCCTCGCGCCAGGCGCAAGGTGGGCTGGACGTCTTCCAAATAGGCCAACAAGCGCCACGGGCCGCTTTCGGCTTGCAGGGCTTCGGGCACGCGGCGCTCAATTTCTTGCCGCAGCAACTCGGTAACGTCTTCTCGCAGGTCGTCTTTGACGAAGATGCGGTCGCGCTGCGCGTAGATTTGGGCGCGTTGTTTGTTGAGGACGTCGTCGTATTCCAGGGTGTGTTTGCGTTGGTCGAAGTTGTAGCCTTCGACGCGGGTTTGGGCTTGTTCGATGACTTTGTTGACCAGTGGGTGCTCGAGGGGCACCATGTCGTCCATGCGGAAGCGGCGCATCACGGCGTCCAGCTGTTCGCCGCCGAAGCGTCGCACGAGTTCGTCTTCCAGCGAGAGGAAGAAGCGGGAAGAGCCCGGGTCGCCCTGGCGGGCGGCGCGGCCGCGCAGCTGGTTGTCAATGCGCCGCGATTCGTGGCGCTCAGAGCCGATGACGTGCAGCCCGCCGAGTTCCCGCACTTGGTGCATTTGCTCGACGTATTCCAGGAAGTAGCGGATTTCCGCGTCGTAGATGCCGTATTGTTCGGGGTCGAGGCTTTGGAGGGCTTGGTATTGGGCGTCGAGCGACATGTCGTAAGGGTCGGGGAAGCCTGCGCGCTTGAGCACCCGCACCACCGCGGCGCGGATTTCTTCGGCCAATTCGCCGCCGAGTTTGATGTCCACACCGCGGCCGGCCATGTTGGTGGCGATGGTGACCGCGCCGTATGCGCCCGCGCCAGCGATGATTTGGCTCTCTTCCGCGTGTTTGCGCGCGTTGAGCACTTGGTGCGGCACGCCAGCCCGCATGACTTCAAGCAGCCGCTCGCGGCTGGTTTCCCAGCGGCTTTGCTCGGTGGGGGTGGGGTAGAGCAGGGTTTTGAGCCGTTCCAGGTTTTCGGGCTTTTCGGGGTTGAGGGGGATATTCAGATGGTGTTGGCGGATGAAGGCGCGCAGGTCGCCGTCTTTGATTTGCTCTAAAGGGCGATAGAGGGTTTTGAGTTCTTCGTGCATGATGCCTTCGGCTTCGTCGCGGGCTTCCAGGAAGGCCGCACGGAGCAGGAGGACTTGCACCAGCCGCCGGACCATTTGGGCGTTGAGCCGTCGAGAGAGCCGCTCTGAGAGTTCCACCGAGGTGGTGCCCACCAGCAGCGGCCGCCCTTGGGTGTGGAAGCGCAGGATTTCGCGCACCACCGCACGGAATTTGGCTTCTTCGGTGCGATAGATGACATCGTGGTAGTCTTTGCGTTTGTAGTAGAGGGGTTTGCGCTCGGGGTCGTCGCGGCGCGCGTAGTAGGTGTAGCGGTAGCCTTCTTCGTCGTTGGCTTCTAAGGCCACGAGGGGCGCGTTAGGTCCGGTGGCGTTGTATTCCAGGTTGGTGGGGATGACGACGACTTCCAGGTGGTAGATTTCGTCGAATTCTTCCGATTCGGTGGCCGCGGTGCCCGTCATACCGGCCAGTTTGTCATACATGCGGAAGTAGTTTTGGATGGTGATGGTGGCGTAGGTGATGTTTTCCGGTTGGATGCGGACGCCTTCTTTGGCTTCAACGGCTTGGTGGAGGCCGTCGGACCAACGGCGGCCGGGCATCAGGCGGCCGGTGTGCTCGTCAATGATGATGACTTTGCCGGCTTGCACCAGGTAGTCTTTGTTTTTCTTGAAGAGGAATTGCGCTCGGAGGGCTTGCTCTAAGTAGCCCCATAGCTCTTCCTGGTGCGGGGTGAGGTCTTCGGGGCGTTCGGGGTCGCGCAGGGGTTCGCCCAGCAGTGCTTCGACTTTGGCCTCGCCGGTTTCGGTGAGGGTGACGGTGCGGTCGCGCTCGCTGATTTCCACATCTTCGTCGGGGCGAAGCTGGCGCACGATTTGCGCCATGCGCTTGTACCATTCGGTGGCTTCGCTGGCAGGGCCGGAGATGATGAGCGGGGTGCGGGCTTCGTCAATGAGGACGTTGTCCACCTCGTCAATGATCGCGTAGGCGTGCCCCCGCTGAACGCGGTCTTCCAGGCGCATGGCCATGTTGTCGCGCAGGTAGTCGAAGCCAAATTCGTTGTTGGTGCCGTAGGTGATGTCGGCGTTGTAGGCTTCGCGGCGGGGCACCATGCGCAGTTGGTGTTGGTCTTCTTGGGGTGAGGTTTTGTTTAAGTCAACCAGGAAGGCTTTTTTGCCGTGCTCGGTGCGGGAGGCCATTTGCAGCACGCCAATGGAAAGGCCGAGCAGGTCGTAGATGGGGGCCATCCAGCGGGCGTCACGGCGGGCCAGGTAGTCGTTGACGGTGACCAGATGGACCCCGCGACCTACGGGAATATCATCCAGGGGGACGAATTCCCACTGCTCGGGGTCGTCGCCCCAGCGTTCGCGGGCGGCCTCTTCCCACGCGGGGTTGAGGGCGAGGGCGTTGAGGTAGATGGGCAGGGTGGCGACCAGGGTTTTACCTTCGCCAGTTTTCATCTCGGCGACTTTGCCTTGGTGCAGCACCACGCCGCCGATGAGCTGGACATCGTAGTGCCGCAGGCCAATGGTGCGTTTGCTGGCTTCTCGCACCACTGCGAAGGCTTCGGGGAGGATGTCGTCTAAGGTTTCGCCCGCGGCCAGGCGGCGGCGGAAGGCCAAGGTTTGGGCGCGCAGGGCTTCGTCGCTGTATTTTTCGTAGGTGGGTTCCAGCGCGTTGATGCGCTCCACAAGGGGGAGGTAGGTTTTGATGACTTTGCGTTGGGGATCGCCCGCAAAGGTTTTGACTAATTTCTTAAGCATAAGACCTCGTCATGCACATGGAGTTGTCATTCAAGGATTATAGCACGTTCGGCACGGGGAGGCGGGGTAGGAGATTGGTGTTAGTGCGAGGGGCGTGGTATACTCACGGCCAACTTTTCTCAAGCAGGAGGAAGCGCATGAGCAAAGCTGGATGGCGCGAAGTGAGCGCGGCTTGGACGGGAAAAGACTTGACTTTCATTGGCTCGAACGCGGCCGGCGGTGTGGTGCAGATGGGGGCGTTGGATGGCGTGCCAGGCATTCAGCCAATGGAGTTGTTGTTGGTCAGCGTTGCCGGCTGCACAGGGATGGACGTGGTGCACATTCTCAAAAACAAAAAGCGCCTGCCCGTGCGCGACGTGCGGGTCACGGTCCGCGGGAAACGCCGCGAGGCCTACCCGCAGATTTACACCGAGGTGCATGTGCATTACGAAATCTGGGCAGATGAGCCGATTTCGGCGAAGGATGTTGAGCAGGCGATTACGCTTTCGCAGGAGAAATATTGCTCGGCCAGCGCCATTTTGAAGGCAGTGGCGACTTTGACATACGACTATGTTTTGAAAACGGACGTTTAGTGGGCGTTGGTTGCCTGGTTGTGTAGGGCCGTGGTGTTTGTGAAATCTGCGAGGCTTTTGTAAAAGCGGCGGCACTCTGGCAGGCGGCGGGTGTGCCCGCGTTAGAGCCGCGACACTTGAGGGATGACTCGCTTGCGGCTGTGATCAGCCACGGCCTTCACTTCCAGCAACACCCCCGGCGGGATGGGCACCTCAATCTCCTCGCCGACAAACGGCACATCCTTAGCGCGCAAAACCTGCAAAAACAAACGGAAAGGCTCTTTTTCGCTGCGGGTCATCAGCAGGTTTTCTGCAATTGCTTCGAGCTCGGCGATTTCTTCACGCTTTGCGGTGGTGCTGGCCGAAAAGAGATACGTGCGCCCTTGCTTCTCGGTGGTCATGGTAGCCTTGATTTTGTCCAAAATGGCTCGACCATAGGTGGGGGAAAACAGCAGCAAGTTGATAGCCGAGCCAAAGACCAAAACCCCTGGCCCCTCTTGAGGCACCATCGCAGTGGCGCGCGCCAGCGCGGCATCCCACACAGCGGGCTTGACCACGTTGGCCCGGAAGCGCCGCCCTTCGGGCGCTTCCATATCCTCGATGGTAGCGTCAAGCGCGATGAAGGCGATGCGGTCTTGATAATCGTTCAAATCCAGCCCTGCTACATTTTTCATGCTGGCGTAAACGAAATCGGGGCTGGGGTATTGAAGCGACATGAAAATCACACTTCCCCCTTGCCGGAGCCACGCCGCGGCAAGCGTATCGCCAATGAGTGGTTTGCCAGAGCCCCCAGGACCGCTAATGAGGGTGCTGCTTCCAATCAGCAGCCCTTCTGGTAGCAGACGGTTGAACCACGGTTGGTCTGTCTTGATTGTTCGCATGGGTTCCTCCTGGCGCGAGTGCGAGCGGGTCAAACGGTGGGCAGAGAGAGCCGCCTAACCAATCGGGAACCAGGCGATACGTCAACAGCAACCAAGTTACATCTGAGGCACGCCAGGCTGGCCGCCTGCCCGCCATTTGCTGTGTTCCAGTGCCACGAAGTGGGCGCGTTCCTCTTCGTTCATCGGCTCAATGGTGACACGGAATTTTTCCACGCCCAACGCATGCGCTGCCCGTGCTACCGCGTGAATCAGATAGTCGCGGACGGTCTGCGGAATGCCCATGAACGGCAGCACCAGGGTGAACGAGAATTCGTTTTCCTCGGCGTCATAGGCGAACCCCCGCAACATGCCTAATTCCATCAACGTGGCAGCGATTTCGGGGTGCTCGACCTTGCTCACGGCTTCTTGAATGGCTTCAAGGGTGAGGTCTGTGCGCATGGAGGCCTCCTTCAAAAAATATGCAGGTGGCTTTATCTTACTGCCACCTGCATTAAAAATCAAGATTTTTCTAATGTTTTTCTTGGTTATTGGACTTGTAGCCTGGGCTGCGGAGCCGCGGGCAAGCCCTTGGGGCAGCGTCCGTCAAGGGCCTGCGCGATGGGGCGCTCAGCCTTCGTGCCGACGCACAATGCGCGCCCCCAAGGCCCGTAGTTTTTCATCCACTCGCTCGTAGCCGCGGTCAATTTGTCCGATATTGCGGATTTCCGAGGTGCCATGAGCGGCCAGCGCGGCCAGCACCAGCGCCATGCCTGCGCGGATGTCGGGGCTTTCCAGCGTTTCGCCAACCAGTTGCGAGGGGCCGTTGACGATGACCCGATGGGGGTCGCAAAGGACGACTTGGGCGCCCATGCTCACCAGCTTGTCGGTGAAAAACATTCGGCTGGGGTACATCCAATCGTGGAAGAGGATGCTGCCGCGTGCCTGAGTGGCCACCACAATAGCAATGCTCATCAGGTCGGTAGGGAAGCCAGGCCACGGCATCACGGTAATTTGGGGCACGGCGTTGCCCAAATCGGGGCGGATTTCCAAACGCTGCTCCGCGGGCACGATGATGTCATCGCCTTCGACTTGCCAATCCACCCCCAGACGATTGAACACCAGCCGAATCATGTTGAGATATTGCGCTCCGGCGCGATGGATGCGCAGGCTTCCGCCTGTGATAGCGGCTGCGCCGATGAAACTGACCACTTCCAAATAGTCAGGCCCAATGGTAAATTCGGCGCCGTGGAGGCGTTCCACGCCCTGGATGTGCAGGGTGTTGCTCCCAATACCTTCGATTTGGGCGCCCATTGCGTTGAGCAAGCGGCACAGTTCCTGGACGTGGGGTTCGGAAGCCGCGTTGCGGATGATGGTTTCGCCTTTGGCCAAAACCGCGGCCATGACGGCGTTTTCGGTGGCTGTCACAGAGGCCTCGTCCAGCAGGATGTCGGCGCCGTGGAGGCCCTGGGGCGCCTGAAACACAAATTGGCGGGCGAGATGGTCGTATTCGGCCTGGGCGCCCAAGGCGCGCAGCGCCCAGATGTGGGTATCCACCCGTCGGCGGCCAATCACGTCGCCGCCCGGCGGCGGCAGGTGCAGGCTCCCTGTGCGCACGGTCATGGGGCCAGCCAACAAAATGGAAGCCCGAATGGCGCGGCAGAGCCCCGCATCCAGCGCCGCAGGCCGCACCTCGCGCGCCTGGACACGCCAACGGTTGGGGCTCAATTCGGTAAACGTCACCCCCAGGCTTTCCAGCAGGGCGCGCATGGCCTGGACGTCGCGGATGTTGGGGACGTTTGACAAAATCACGGGCTCATCGGTGAGCAACGTCGCGGCCAGCAACGGCAGGGCGGCATTTTTGTTGCCCGAGGGGGTCATTTCCCCTTGGAGAGGCACTCCACCTTCAATGATGAAAGTATCCATAGGCTTTTGGGGTTTGTGACGCACAGATGTGGGTGTGGGTTTAGAACAGGGCTGTTTTGTCAGGCGATTCGCCAAGGGCTTCCGTCGAAAGCAAGGTCACAGGGTCGCCAGGCTGCAGGGCCAGCATCTCGGCTGCGCTCTGCTGGTTGGCCGCAAGTTCGATCATGCCGCTGCTTCCAACAAGGGCGGCTGTTTCGCCAGGCGGAATGTCGGCAAAAGTTTGCACCACCGGCAACAAGCGGCCATTGGGCAAGCGAACGGCCGCGGGCGCAAAATAGCGGGGTTCCTCGCTGCCCACACGGGGCTCAGGCCAAGGGAAGAGCATCCAGTCGTGCCCGGCGCGGCGAAAGGCGCCCAAAGAGGTGATGAGATTGCCAAAACGGTCGGCGTGCAACACTTCACCGTGGAGCACAGCCTGGCCGTCCTCGGCTTCCAGGTGGCGTTTTGGGAGGGGAATGCGCTTCAGCGAGGGCACCACGGGCCCAAAAGCCCGCCCAGGCACCCCGCGGGCAGCGTAAGCCGCGGCGGGGGCAAAAATGTCACGGCCGTGAAAGGTCGCACTGGGCGTGGGGAGGTGGAAAGCCGGGTTGGCCAAGGCCCACGCGCGCGCGGTGTGGTCGAGCACATAGGTCAACAGCCCATTGTCGGGCGCGATGAAGCGATAGCCTCCGCTCTCCACGATGACCGGCAAGCGATGGGACCCCACGCCAGGGTCAATGATGGCCAAAAACACCGTGCCCTTGGGGAAGTGAGGCAAACTCTGCCAGAGCACAAAAGCGCCCCGCCGAATGTCGCCCGGCGGAATCTCGTGGGTCAAATCTACCAACGTGGTCGAGGTGCGTTGCAAAATGACCCCTTTCATAATCCCCACATAGGGGTCTTGCACGCCAAAATCGGTCAAGATTGCAATCAAAGCGGGCATAGGATGGTCCGTTCATGGGCATGGTCAAGGGATGCCTTATTTTACCATTGCCGTAGCCCGAGGGTCGGTGCGCGTTGGTTTGCTGAGGCGCAAAACATAAAGGGAAGCCGCAATGGCGGCCGCGACGTTGAGCGAATGTTTGAAGCCCCACATGGGCAGCGCCACGACCGCGTCGGCTTGGGCTATAAGGCTTGGGTCGAGCCCTGCAACTTCGTTGCCGAAGGCCAAAAGCAATTTTGGTGGAAGGGGGCGCGTCAAAAGCGTTTCCAGACGGACGGCTTGAGGGTGGGTTTCCAAAGCCCACAGTTGCCATCCGGCTTGTTTGAGGCGGGCGGCCAAGCGAGGGGCATTGGGGTGTTGGCTCCAAGGCACGGTTTGTTCGGCGCCCAATGCGGTCTTGGCGACTGCGGGGTGGGGTGGGGCAGGGGAAATGCCGGCGAGGTAAATGTGGGCTACGCCGGCGGCGTCGGCGGTCCGAAACGCGGCGCCCACGTTATACGCCGAGCGGAAGTTATCCAGCAGCAGCGCCAGAGTAGGGGAGGGGCGAGGGGGCACGCGCGCGGCCGAGCTTTCGCGAGCCGGAAGCGGTTGTACGGCGGCTTGACGGGCTGGCGCGCCGCAGCGGGGACACACCGAGCCTTGCAGCGCGTTGGGGCCATCTGCGCCCTCTGAGGGAATTTCTACGTACCGAAAACCACACGTCGGGCGGGTGCATTCCCAAAAGATGCTATGGGAGCGCGTCATGAAGCCGCCTCCTCGGTCGGTGTGGAAGGCAGGCCCGCGGGCGAGTCTTCCGCAGGCTCGCGCTCGAAAATTTGGTGGTAGCCGCGGTCCAATTCGTCATCCGAAAGGTGGGCGTAGCGTTGTGTCACTGCGATGTTACTGTGGCGAGCCAGCGCCTGAGCCAGTTTGAGGTTGCCGCCGCTTCCGATGAGCACGGTGGTGACGAAATAGTGGCGGAAAGAGTGGGGTGTAATGCTGCCCACGGCTTCGGGGCCCAAAGCCTCACGCACCCGCTGGGCGACAATGTTGCGCCCGGTGGCCGTGCTGATGGGGAGCACTTTTTTGCCCGCGCCTTTGTCGTGGCGGGCAAAGAGGGGCAGGGCGCGCAGCGGTCGCCCGGAGGCGCCATCCAACGAAGCGCGCGCCTGGAGGTAATCCTGCAATGCGCGCAATGCTCGGCTGGAAAAGCGCACCACGGCCTGTTTATCGCCTTTGCCGATGATGATTGCGCGGCCTTCCAGCCAGTCAATATCGCCGCGGCGCAATGCGCAAGCCTCATGGACCCGCAAGCCGGTATCGGCCAAAGTGAGCAAAAAAGCCCGATCGCGCAGATTACGGAGCCGCGCCTTGTCGTTTTCTGCAGGCGCTTCGTGTAGTCTATTCGCATAGTTTAGCACTTGCTCAATAGCCTCACGGGGAAATTGCGGTAAGCGAGGGCCTGGGCGACGGGCGCGCTGGCGAATCAACAAACGCACTCGGGGCAGATTGATGCTGGCCAGGTTTTCTGCGGCCAGATATTCGTAAAAGCCGGCCATCGCGGTGAGATAAAGGCGCTCGGTGGCCGGCGCAAGCCCTTTGAGATCCGCGGCAAACCATGCGATGGCGTCTTCGGGGAGTTTTGCAATCGGTGTGCTTTCAGGGGGCAGGTGGTGGCGTTCCAAAGTTTGGAGGAAAGCCCGGCCTGCGTTGCGATACGTGCGCGCGGTGTTGGCGCTGCGCGCCAGCGCCACGCTATCAAGATAGGCGCGCAGGGCGTCGGCAATGGTAAGGCCTTGTTGTTTTCCGCGGGTGTCGGCTGAGGCTGGCGCTGCTTGGGTGTCGCTCATGCTGACATTATACCATAAATTTTACTTTGTTAGCGATAATGATAGTTATCAAAAGCAATTGGTTTGTTAGGCGCAACTCGGGCGTTGGCGCAGGGCTTGAGCCCTCCCCTGCTGGCAACAAGCGCGGCTGTCATCGCGCTGACGATTGTCTCAGTATCGCTTTGGCCAAAAACGCCATTTTGCCGATTTTGCCGCACTCGGTGGTAGAATTTCCCTGAAACCCCCTACCCTACCGCAAGGAGTGCGTGTGTCATGACCAACCCCCTCAAACAACTACAGGCGTTCGGCCAGAGCGTCTGGCTGGATTTCATCCGCCGCGGCATTTTAGAAGACGGCACCCTTCACCGTTTCATTGAAAACGACGGCGTCTCGGGCATTACCTCCAATCCCTCGATTTTTGAGCAAGCCATTGCCCACAGCGACGATTACACCCAGGCCCTGCGCTTCCTGGCTCGCCAGGGCAAAAGTGTAGATGAAATCTATCAAATTCTCAGCATCGAGGACGTCCAGCGCGCGGCTGACATCTTCCGCCCCGTCTATGAACAGACCCAGGGCCGCGATGGATATGTCAGTTTGGAAGTGGACCCGCGGCTGGCCTACGACACCCCGGGCACCATCGCCGATGCCCAGCGGCTTTGGCGTCTGCTGGATCGCCCCAACGTGATGATTAAAGTGCCGGCTACCAAAGAAGGCCTCCCCGCCATTCGCGAATTGCTCAGCGAAGGCGTCAACGTCAACGTCACCCTGCTTTTCAGCGTCGAGCGCTATCGCGAAGTGGCCGAAATTTATCTGGAAGCCTTGGAAACCCGCCTGGCCCGCGGCCTGCCCGTGGACACCGTCGCGTCGGTGGCCAGTTTCTTCATCAGCCGGATTGACACCCTGCTGGATGCCCTCCTGGACCACCACCCCTGTGAAGAGGCGCGGGCGCTCAAAGGCAAAATTGCCATTGCCAGCGCAAAATCGGCCTATGCAGTCTATCAGGAAATCGCAAACAGCGAGCGTTTCAAGGCTTTGCAAGCCCAAGGCGCACGGCCTCAGCGGCTGCTATGGGCCAGCACCAGCACGAAAAATCCGGCTTACAGCGACGTCAAATATGTCGAAGCCCTGATTGGCCCTGACACAGTCACCACACTGCCGCTCAAGACTCTGGCGGCCTATCGCGACCACGGCCGCCCCGCAGAGCGGTTGACCAAGGGCATCCCTGAGGCCCAGGCGACCTTGGCCAAGCTGGCCGAATTGCAAATTGACCTGGCGGCAGCCACGCAACAATTGGAAGAGGAAGGCGTCAAGAAATTCGTGCAGGCCTTTGAGCAATTGCTGACCACCCTGGCCCAGCAGCGTGCGGCTGCCGTGTAAACCTTGCGGTGCAGGCTGCGTTGACAAACACAAACCGGGCGAGCAGAAAAATGCTCGCCCGGTGTTTTTTGCTTGCTGGGGGCTTGGCTTCAACACATCCGCCAGAGTTTGACTTCCGCCCAATCACCCGCGGCCAGCCCGGTCGCATCGGCCGGCACTTTGAGCAAGCCATCGGCTCGCACCAACGCAAAAATCAGGTTGCTTTTGTAGAAAATGGGCTCCGCCTCCCACGTGCCATCGGCCGCCCTGCGTAAACGCACAGGCCACCAATCCTCACGGCCAGACGCAGAGGGGATGTTGATGGCCACACGCGCCGGCAGCAAAGGCTGAAGACACGGGCGGGCATTTTGCAAATGCGCCAAGGCAGGCAACACAAACAGCCCCACGTTGACCAGCGCGCTGACCGGATTGCCAGGCAAGCCGATGACCGGTTTGCCCTCGGCCACGGCCAAAATGGTCGGGCGTCCTGGCTTGGTGTTGACGCCATGCACCAATACCCCGGGTTGCCCCAGCCCATCCAAGACCTCGGCTGTCATATCGCGCGTGCTGGCCGAGGAACCCGCGGTCACCACGACCATATCGCAGGCTGCGAGGGCCTCGCGTGCGGTTGCGGCCAAGGCTTCCGCGCGGTCGGGCACAATGCCATAACGCCGCGGCACCCCACCCCCGCGCCCTACCTCGACGCTGAGGGTGTAAGCATTGACATCGCGCACCTGTCCCGGGGCTGGCGTAGCCTCGGGCGGCACGACTTCGTCGCCGCTGGAAATAATCCCCACGACGGGGCGGCGGGCTACGGGCACTTCCAGGATGCCCAAAGCCATCAGCCCGCCGATTTCCGCGGCGGCCAGGCGACTGCCCGCGGGCAAAACCGTGGCGCCTTCGGCCACGTCTTCCCCTTGGGCAATGACATTGTCGCCCACGGCAACGGCTTTGAGCACTTCCACTTCGCCAGCGCGGCTGTGCTGGGTGTATTCCACCATCACCACGGCGTCCGCGCCTTCCGGCAGCATGCCGCCGGTGTGGATGAGCGCGGCCTGCCCAGGCCCGAGGCGAAAGTCGGGCGCGGCACCCATGGGCACTTCCCCAACAACCTCAAGGTAGGCGGGAAGGGTGTCGCTGGCGCCATACGTGTCGGCAGCCCGCAGCGCGTAGCCATCCACCGCGGAGCGGTCGAATGGCGGCATGGGGTGCGGGGCGTGGATGTCTGCGGCCAACACCCTGCCTTGGGCTTCGGCAGTGGGCAGGGTTTCGGCAGGCATGCGGTGTTGCACGTGCGCCAGCCATGTTTGCAAGGCTTCGGCAGGGGGAAGCAAATGCAGAAATTCGGGCATGGCTTCTTCCTCAAGCGGGGAATAAGCGGGGAATCAAACGCGCCAAAAACCCAAAATCAGCAGGTAGGTTGTCAGCGCGACGATGACCACAGCGTTGGCCCGCAACCAGCCCCACGGCGGCCGCGCGCCTTGGGCGATGCGCTGCATAATCCAAACCTGGAGCAACGCGGCCACAAACGGAATGACGCACGGCACGGCAATCCCCCACGGGAAGCCAAAGGCCATGTCCAGCGCCAACAGCAGAAAGCCCAGCAGCAAGGCCAAATTGTGGACGCGCATGGCCAGGCGCCATTCCAGCCGCATCAAAAGCGAGCGGCGATTTCGTTTGAGGTTGCGGGCATAGTTGGGGAAATCCCAGGCCAGAAGGGCTGCCAAGCTCAGGAAGAAGAGCGGCAAGCCGGCCATCCCTACCAAACGGTGGAGTTGGGCTGTTTGGAGGGCGTAGGCAAAGGCGGGCACCAAAAGGCTTAAGCCAGCCGCCAGGAGGATTTCGCCGTAGCCTTTATCCAGCAGCCGCAGGGGCGGGGCAGTGCTGAAAATGGCGGCGACCGCCATGATCAGTTGGAGCACAACGGCATTGGGTGGGAGGCTTTCTTGCCAGAGCAGCAGGGTGGTTTCCAGGGCGGCCGCGGCCAGCAAGACAAAGGCGGCGGTCAGCCAGCGGCGGGCGTTTGCTTGGGGAGCAGAGGGTGGCGCAGGCGCGAACGCTCGGTCCAGGGCGATGCTGCTTCCCAGGAGGAACCATACCCACATTAGGCCTTGCGCAGCCAGGAGCCAGGTGTGCATTTGCCCCAAATAGCGAGCGATGCTTACGCCCAGCCCATAGGTCAACGCAGTGAGCAGGAAGAGCAAGCCCCACGAACGGTATTGGCGCATGTTTTAGTTTCCTATGGTGAGACGCAGCAGGTCGTTTGCCACTTGAACGGGGCCGGCAAAGGTTTTAGCGGCTTCCAGGGCTAAACGGGTGCGATGGGCAGGGTCGGTGTCGGTGTGGACCAGATAGAGCCGTCGGGCTTGGGCGCGGGTGGCGATTTCGCCGGCTTGGGCGGCTGAGGTGTGGCCTTCCATTTCGCCCGAGGCTTCGTGGAAGAGGTAATCGGCCTGGTGGGCCAATTCGATGACGTGCTCAGTGGGGCCGGTGTCGCCGGAGTATGCCAGCACTTCTTGGTTGGCAAAGGCAATTCGGATGCCAATGGCCGGCACCATGTGGACCACGGGCGATGCCCAGACCTTCCAGGCTTGGTTTTCTAACACGGGTGTCATGGGTTGAGGCGCGATGGTATGGAAGTGGACCGGGAAGAAATCAGGCCAGTTTTCCCAACGATAAAGGCTCATGACCTGGCGCACGCCCTGGAGGGTATCTTCCAGGCCGTAGATGTGCAGCGGGGTTTGGCGGCCCTGAAGCCACGCGGACATCAACAGCATGGGCACCCCCGCGGTGTGGTCTGGGTGAAAATGCGTGAGCAGCAAATCGGTGATGTGGTTTGGCGTCAGCCCGACACGCCGCAATCGCCCAATGACTTCGCAAGGCGCGTCAATCAGCAAGGTGCGGTCTTCCCCCACCAACACAAAGTGGGTGTTGGCGTGGGTGGCATCGGGCACTGCATGGGCGGAGCCTAAGACAATCCATTCGGGCATGATCGCACTCCTTTAGGCCCAGCCGCGTTGCTGCCAGGCCAGGTATAGCGCCACCGAACCAGCGGCCGCAGCATTGAGTGATTCTATTTTACCGCGCATAGGAAGCCGCAGCAGGACGTCGCACTTTTGGCGCACCAAGCGTCGGAGGCCTTGCCCTTCACTGCCGACCACCAAAGCCAGTGCGCCGGTCAGCGCTACTTGCTCGGGCAAAAGGGCTTCTGGACTGCCTTCCAGCCCTACCACCCACACCCCGCGCGCCTGGAGGGTTTCGATAGCCTGGGCTAAATTGGTCTGCCCAATCAGCAGGTGCTCGGTGGCGCCTGAGGAGGCGTTGACCACCGCGGGGGTTACGGTGGCGGTGCGCCGCAGCGGCAGAAGCACACCGTGGATTCCCACGGCTTCTGCGGTGCGCAACAGGGTAGCCAAGTTTTGGGGATCTTGGAGGGCGTCCAGCAACAGCAGGAAAGGCGGCTCGCCTTGTCGCTTGGCCAGGGCGAGCATTTCCCCCAGGTCGGTGTAAGGGTAAGGCCCGGCTTCCAGGGCCACACCTTGGTGGTGACGGTGGCCGACCAGAGCATCCAGGCGGCGTTTGGGGGCCCGCTGGTAAGGCACGCCTCGCTGGGCTGCTATTTGGATGGCAGCCCGCAAGTTGCCTTTGATTTGAACCCCGTCGGCAACCCAGAGGCGGTGGGCTTGGCGGCGTTGGGCACGGAGGGCTTCGTAAACGGGGTTGCGCCCGTAGAGCACTTCCCTCATGGCGGCTATTTCCAGCGCCAGAGGGTGCCGCCGGGGGTGTCTTCCAGTTGGACGCCCAATTCGGCTAAGCGGTCACGAATTTTGTCGGCCAGTGCCCATTGTTTGGCCTTGCGGAGGTCGCTGCGAATTTCGACGAGCAGATTCACGAAGGGCTCGGCCTCGGCGTGGCCGGCTTTGGCTGGCTGTTTGGTCAAATCCAGCCCTAAGACGCCGGCGAGTTCCTGCAAGGTCTGCTGGGCTGGGTGCAGTTGGGTTGGGGTTGCGCCAGCGTCGCGGGCCTGGTTGATGGCGCGCACCAGGTCGAAGAGGTGCCCCAGCGCGGCCGCGGCGTTGAAGTCGTCGTCCATGGCCGCGGTGAAGCCCGCGCGGGTGGCTTGGGTTTGGGTCTCGAGGCTTTCGAGCACCGTTTGCGGCGCTCCGGCAGCGTTGGCGTGGGCCGGCCGCATGCCGCCGCGCAGGCGCTCTAAGGCTTTTTCGGCTTGGGCGATGGTCTCGGGGCTGAAGGTCAAGGGGCTGCGGTAGTGGGAGCTCAGCACCATCATCCGCAAGACGTCGGCTTCGTGCTCGGCCAGGAAGTCTTCAATGGTCACCAGGTTGCCCAGCGATTTGGACATTTTCTCGCCGGCCATTTGCAGCATGCCGTTGTGGAGCCAATAGCGCACGTAGGGTTTGCCAGTGTAGCTTTCGCTTTGGGCGATTTCGTTTTCGTGGTGGGGGAAGATGAGGTCGGTGCCGCCGCCGTGGATGTCCAGCTGTTCGCCCAGGTGGTGCAAGTTCATGGCCGAGCATTCAATGTGCCAACCCGGGCGGCCTTTGCCCCAGGGGCTATCCCAGGCGGGTTCGCCGGGTTTGGCAGCTTTCCAGAGGGCGAAATCCATCGGGTGTTCTTTGCGGTCGTCCACTTCGATGCGGGCGCCGGCCATCATCTCATCCAGTTTGCGGCCGGAGAGTTTGCCGTAATCTTCGTCTTTGGTCACTCGGAAGTAGACGTCTCCATCTACGGCGTAGGCGTAGCCTTTTTCTTCCAGGCCGCGGACCATTTTGATGATCCAGTCAATTTCCTGGGTGACGCGAGGTTTGACGGTGGGCTCCAACACGCCCAGATCCCGGAGGTGTTGGTCAAATTCGCGGATGTACCGCTCGGCCAAGGCAATGGGGTCTTCGCCGCGTTCGTTGGCTCGGCGGATGATTTTGTCGTCTACGTCGGTGTAGTTCATCACGTGCCGCACTTTGTAGCCTTTGTATTCCAGGTAGCGGCGAATCATGTCAAACACCAGCACCGACATGGCGTGGCCGACGTGGGCTTTGTCGTATACTGTGGGGCCGCAGACGTACATCTTGACCACGCCGGGTTCCAGGGTTTCAAAAGGTTCTTTTTTGCGGCTGAGCGTGTTATAGACGCGCAATGTCATGATGATTCCTCCCGAAGCATGTGCACTGGCCAGGGATGTTTAGGCTGCGTTGCCTTCCAATAAATCTTTCGGTTTGGCGAAGAGCATCCGCCCGGCCGCGGTTTGAAGCGCTTTGGTCACGACGACGTCAATTTCTTGGCCGATGTAATCGTGGCCTTCTTCGATGACGACCATTGTGCCGTCGTCCAAGTAGCCCACGCCCTGGTCGGGCTCTTTGCCTTCTTGAATCACCTTGATGCGCAGCGATTCGCCGGGCAGGTAGAGGGCTTTGACCGCGTTGGCCAGTTCGTTGATGTTGAGGACGGGCACGCCTTGGAGCTCGGCCACACGGTTGAGGTTGTAGTCGTTGGTTAGGATGGGGCAGCGCAGTTGGCGGGCCAGGACGACCAGCTTGTCATCCACTTTGCGGACGCCTTCCACGTCCATGTCGCTGATTTGGACGGTGATGTTGGGGTCCTGCTGGAGTTCTGAGACCACCGTCAGCCCGCGGCGGCCGCGTTGCCGGCGGAGGGGGTCGGCGGAATCTGCCACGTATTGCACTTCCTGAAGCACAAACCTGGGAATGACCAAGGTGCCTGTGAGGAAGCCTGTGCGTGCGATGTCCACGACGCGGCCGTCAATCAACACGCTGGAATCAAGCAGGATGAGCCGCGGGGAATCGCCGCGCTTTTCGCGCTCGCGCCAGCCGCCAGAGAGGCTGCGCATCACGGCAAAGAGGTCTTCTTGGCGGACGACAAAGATCATGACCCCCAAATAAGTGAAGACGACCACGGCCACAAAGGGCAAGATTTTGTTGAAAGGGCTGGGCAACAAGGAAATGGGCAGGGTCAGCAGCGCCGCAGTGCCCAAACCCAGGAGCATACCGAAAATGCCGGCGACCAGGGTCCGTCCCGGCACTTTGATGAGGATTTTGCGGATGGCTTGTAAGGGTCGGGTAGTAAAGTAGGGCGTGAGGATGAGACCGCCCAAAGCGCCTAAAAGGCCGAAGACAATGGCTGTGTAAGCTGGTGAAGGAAGATGTGCGTTGAGGGCAAACTCTTTGCCCCAAAAAACGCCCAGAATGCTAAAAAAGGCCATGCCAATAAGACGTAGATAAAATTCCAAACTCATAATGAAACCGCCTCCCAAATGAAATAAAACCGCAAAAAAATCAAACGAAAAAAAATAAAATGCAGCAGCGCCGCGGTTTCCTCCCCGTCTGCGCGGGTTCCCATATTCAGTTGTCTGGCGCAATCTTTACGCCATGTTTATTTTACCTTATCTTTTTGCCTTGTTGGATTATTTCACAAGCGTGTAATGCAACTTCAACAAGAATGCAATGGATTTGGATCCGTTCAATGTGTGCGGGCGGCTTAGGCGGCTTCCTGCCAGCGGCGCCAGAGCAATGTGAGGCCAAAAATCGCCGTTGCCGTCAGCACGATGGTGGCGCCAGAGGCGGTGTTGAGGTAATACGAAAGTACTAAGCCGACGATTACACTGAAGACGCCAAAAAAGGCCGAAAGCGCCATCATCTTGCCAAAGCTGCGGCTTAGCTGGTAGGCCGCGGCCGCGGGGGTGACCAACAGAGCAGAGACCAACACGATGCCGACCACTTTGATGGAAATGACGACGGTGAGGGCGATGAGCGCCAAAAGCAGGTAATACAGGGCTGGTTCAGGGAGCCCGCTGACGCGCGCGGTTTCGGGGTCGAAGGTGATGAAGAGGAATTCTTTGTAAAGCAATGCCACGGTCAGGAGGACCAAAACACCCACCCCCAACACCATTTTGAGGTCCGCGGCGGTGATGGCCAGAATGCTGCCAAAGAGGTATGAAAACAAATCAATGTTATAGCCCTGAATCAGGCCAATGAGCAGCACGCCAAAAGCCATGGTCGAGGCGAAGAAGATGCCCACTGCGGTGTCTTCTTTGATGCCGCCGCGGCGGGTGACCGCGCCAATGCCCCAGGCTACGGCCAAGCAAAAGGCCACCGCGGCCCACAGCGGGTCAATTCCCAGCAGAAAGCCCAACGCTACGCCGCCAAAAGAAGCATGAGCCACGCCGGCACCGATGAATGACATCCCCTTGAGCACAATGTACACGCCAATGATCGCGGTGAGCAACCCTACCATCACACCGCCAATCAGGGCGCGTTGCATGAAGGCGTATTGCCAAAAATCCATCATCGTTGCTGCTCCTTGCCCGTGTTTTCACCCGCGCGAACGACCATGTGCGGCACACGGCCGTGGTGGAAGAACATCGCCTGGCAGCCATACATCTCGGCCAGGGTGCTATCTGTGAGCACGACCTCTGGCCTGCCGTGGGCAACCAGCCGCCGGTTGACGCACGCCACACCGTCCACATACTGCGAAACCACGCCTACATCGTGGGAGACCATCAACACTGTCATGCCTTCCTGCTGGAAGCGCCGCAAAAGTTCGTAAAGCGAAGTGGAAGTTTGCGCGTCAACCCCTGCGGTGGGCTCATCCAGGATGAGCAGACGGGGCTCGGTGGCCAGAGCCCGCGCCAGGAAGACCCGCTGACGCTGCCCGCCGGAAAGGTCGCTGAGGGGGCGGTCGGCCAAATCTTCGATGCCGACCTTTGCCATCGCACGCGCCACGGCTTGGGCATCGGCTTGTCTGGGCCGCCGAAACAGCCCCAGGCGCGCATAACGCCCCATCATCACCACATCGCGCACCCGAACAGGAAATTTCAAATCAACGGTGTGCATCTGCGGCACATAGCCAATCTCGCGGCGCAGCGCCCCTAATTCCTGGGGCGGTTTTCCAAAAACCAACACCTCACCCTCGATGGGCTTGACCAGCCCCAAGATGGTGCGCACCAGGGTGGTTTTGCCTGCCCCGTTGGGGCCAATGATGGCCAGGAAAGCGCCTTCGGGCACGGTCAGGTTGACGTCGTCCAAAACTTTGATTTTGCCATAGGCTACAGAAACATGGCGTAATTCGATAATCGGAGGCGATGTGCTCATGGGTTGTGTGCTCCCAAACCTTTCTTGAGTTGCTCTAAGTTCCAATACATGAGTTTGAGGTAAGTTTCGCGCGGAGGAAGCCCGCCCAGAGGGTCCAGCGTCAGCACAGGAACGCCGGCCTCATCTGCGATGACCTGGGCTGCGCGCGGCGAAAATTGGGGCTCAGCAAACACAGCAGGCGCGCCGGTTTGTTTGATGATTTCCACAATTTTGGCCACTTCGGCTGCGGAAGGCTCCTTCCCGGGTGTGGTTTCCAACACCGCGGCCTGGTGCAGGCCATAGTCGTGGATGAAGTAAGCCCACGAGGCGTGAAAGGTGACCATCTCACGGCTCTTGAAATGCGCAACCGCGGCGCGGATGTCGGCGTCCAGTTGGTTGAGCTGCGCCAGGTAGTGCTCCGTGTTGGCGCGATACAGGTCGCTGCCTTGAGGGTCAATGGCAATCAGCGTATCGCGGATACGGAGCACGTATTGCTTGGCGCGCTGCGGGCTTAGCCAGAGGTGAGGGTTGCCGGCCGCGTTTTCGCTGCTTTCCAGAATGGGCTGTCCCTCGCTCAGCACCACGACGCGCAAATCAGGGTTGCCCGCGGCCTCGATGGCCTTGTCGGCCCAAAATTCCAGCCCGACCCCATTGAGGAAGAGGGCTTTTGCGTGGGCGAGTTCGCGCATTTGGGCTGGTGTGGGCTCATAGGTGTGCGGGCTTGCGCCAGGCGGCACCATGGTCAACACACGCACGCGCTCCCCACCCACTTGGCGCACGAAGTCGGCGATGGGTGGAATGGAAGCCGCGACCAAGATTTGGGCGGTGTTTTCTGTAGTGTTTGGCGGTGTAGCTTGGCGGGCCTGGCACGCGGTGAGGATGGTTGGGGTGAGGGTTGCGAGAAGGAGGATTTGGATTTTTATTGGAGTGATTTTGGCAATATTTTTGGTGGTATTACTGGCTATACGAATTAACGCCCGCATCTTTTGCGCACCCGCTAAAATCCCTCGTTGAATCGGCAACATGGTACACGCTCCTGGGGTGATTTGCTTCGATGTTGTCAGCGCGACGCGGGCCGCTCCGTGCGGCCGCCACACGGCCGCACCTCGTCGCCGTCGCCTCGGGGCGATGCTTCCTCGCGGTCGCGGCGGCATTCCTCGCACAGGCCGATCAACTGCAACCAGTGCTCTTCAATGCTGAAGCCGCTTTCGCCAGCCACGGCCTGCATCAGGGCGTCTAAGTCGTCACCTTCAAAATACCACACCCGACCGCACCCGCGGCACACCAGCAAGTGCTGATGACCAGGCTCGGTTGCAACGTAACGAGCGCATTGGCTGGGACAATGCACCCGCTGCACCAAGCCTAACGCCAACATGGTCTCCAGCGTGCGGTAAACCGTGACCAGGCCCAAATGGGCATAACGCTGGCGTGCGCGGTCGAAAATCTGGGTTGCATCCAAGGCTTGTTGGCTCTCGGCCAACACCTGTAACACGGCCTGGCGAGCCGGCGTCAGGCGATAGCCCTCGCCGCGCAAAGCCTGCCGCCAACGCGCCAAACGTTCTTGACTGGAGGAAGCCGGCATCGTCCTACTCCACAACAGGCCTCACCGCGTCGCGCTCGTGCGGCCAGCCTCTGAGGGCCGCGGCCGCCGATTGGGCGGTGCGGCAAAACGGCCAAAAAGCGAAACTGAAAATCATTTTCGTTAGCGCCGCAATTTTACACGCTCTCCAGAACCAAGTCAAGGCCTCTCAAAATCTTTGCAGAAAGTCACATCCAACGCCGCGGGCAACCACCACCCCAAACGCCCGCCCCTGGCTGCTGCCAAGCGCGAGCCCCAGCCAATCTCACCTCGCCCCAAACAAACCAAGGCTCCCCCTTTTTTGCCAGGCCGACAAACCAAACCAACACAAACGCCCAACAAAAAAAACCGCCGCCTCACGGCGACGGAAAACCCCACCGTGCCGTGTGCTGCCCAGTTTTGCTCCTGCAAACGCAGGTGGGAGCCTTCCGGGACGGTTCCGCCTTGGCTCAGGGCCTATCGCGTCGCCGCCCACCTGGTTGGCCCCCTTTGGAAAGGTGTTGGGGCAAAACCGGTCACTGCGGCATCACGAACACGGCAGGGTATTTCTCTTATACCACGATTTTTTGCCGTTGTGTAGGGTGAACAAGCCGTCATTCGGCGAATCAGAAGCGTTCCAAACAAAAAATCAACGGCCATCCATCCCGCTTGAGCCCATAACCACCCTAAAACAGATAAAACCCTCAAATTCTACTTGACGCCATTGCCGCTTTTGAGTATAGTTCACTTACCGCTCGTTTAGTTCCAATTCTCACCTTTCGAGGGCATTGTGGCAGAACACCCCCGTCAACCCGTAGGCAAAGCGCGCATTCTGGAAATCGCAGGCCAGCTCTTCATGGAACGCGGCTACAAGGCCGTTTCCATCCGTGACATTGCCCAGGCTTGCGGTCTGACCAACGCGGCTCTGTACTACTACTTCCCCAGCAAAGAAGCCCTCTTCCACGAAGTCGTGCAACGCCATGTCAACGCCTTAGCCCAAGCCCTGCAAAAAGCCCGCGCCCAAGCGCCGCCTAACGACCTCAAGGCCCAACTAATCGCCATGATCGCGGTTTACACCCAATGGGTGACCACCGACAAAGCCTCGCTCTTCACCATGCGCCGCGACGTCCTGTATCTGGCGCGTCACGCGCATCATCAACAAGAACGCCCCTTCCTGAAACTCATGTACGCGGTGGTGGCCCCCATTGAAGAAGTCCTTCAGGAAGCCGTCCAAATCGGCACCCTGCGGCCATCGCCCATCGAAAGCCCGCTCAGCGGCCTGCTCTTGGGCATGCTCCACGGCCTACTCCACTTCAAACGTAACGAGCAGCCCCCCGCGGCAGCGCAGGAACACCAAGCCATCGCCCGCTGGGTGGTGGACGTCTTCTGGCAGGGCATGTTGGCCACACCAGCAGCAGGCTCCCCGCCTCACAACGCTTATTCCAAGGACACCCCATGAAAAAAGACATCGTTTTAGCCCTCGGCGGCGGTGGCGCCAAGGGGTACGCGCACATCGGCGTGCTTCGCGTGCTGGAAGAAGCCGGCTACAACGTAGTCGGCGTAGCAGGAACCAGCGCCGGCGCGCTGGTTGGCGCCCTCTACGCCGCGGGATACACCCCCGACGAGATTCTGGAACGCCTCATCGCGGTTGACCCGCAACACATTTTCGACCGCCGCGCCGGTGACCGCCCCTCGATTTTAGGGCTGCAGGGGGTCGAAGCCATGCTGCGAGAAGCCTTAGGCGACCGCACGTTTGCAGACCTCCCGCGCCCTTTCGGCGCCGTCGCGGTAGACATCCTCTCGGGGAAGACCATCTTCCTGCGCTCGGGCGTGGTCGCCGACGCGGCCCTGGCCTCCAGCGCGGTACCTGGCGTGTTCCCGCCCATCGCCTGGAAGGACTGGCTGCTCGTGGATGGCGGCGTCGCCGACAACGTTCCGGTGCGGCTCGCTCGCCTGCTGGCGCCCCGCACCCCGGTTGTGGCCGTGGCGCTCTCGCTCATGCCCCCCGAAGTCGAGCAATTCGAGGAAATCGCACTCCCGCCCGTGCGCATTTCCATCCTCCAAAAGGTGATTGCCCGCCTGCGCTATACCCAGGCCTTCAACATCTTCGTGCGCTCTTCCGAAGTAGCCTTGGGGCACCACACGCTGCTCCGCCTGCAAGTGGATCGCCCCGAGGTCACCATCATCCCGGCCGTAGGCCAGGTCAACTTCCTGGACAACCCGCCCGACATTGACGCGGTTGTTGCCGCGGGGGAAACCGCGGCCCGGGCCGCCCTTCCCCAACTCAAACGTCTTTTCCCTTGGTATCGGCTGCGCTGGCGCACGCCCCCGCCTGATTTGGATTATGTCGTCATTGATGAATGAGCATCCACGCTGGCATACAGTCACCCTGGAAGATACCGTGGTGCGCGTGTATCCTCCACGGAGTACCATGCGCCCATCCGCGCTCTTTGTGCTTCTGCACGGCTGGACGGGCGACGAATCGGTGATGGCGCCCTTCATTGACGTTGTGCCCCCACAGGCCCTGGTGCTGACCTTTCGAGCGCCCTTCCCGACGCGCGACATCCGAGGGGGCTACAGTTGGATTGACCGCCAACCCACAAAGACGCCCTTTGCATTTGTGGAATATCAACCGACGTTTGCGCGTCTTTCTAAATGGCTACACGAAATCGGCCATCGTTATCCTGACATCCCCTGGCAACAGCAACACTGGATGGGCTTCAGCCAAGGCGCGTCGGTTGCCGCGGCCTTTGCCCTGCAATACCCCCACGGCATCCAATCGCTTGCTTTGCTGGCTGGCTTCCTGCCGGCCGGGTCCGAGGCCCTGATCGCACACCGCCCCCTTGAAGGCAAGCACGCTTTTGTCGCTCACGGCGTACAAGACCCCATCGTGGACATCCGTTACGGGCGGGCCGCCCGGGACCTTCTGGAAAAAGCGGGGGCGCGGGTCACCTACTGCGAAGACAACGTCGGGCACAAGGTCGGCGCCAAGTGCCGGCGCGGTCTGCGCGATTTCTATCGCGAGGTATGCGCCTGAAACCAACAGAGGCTTCCCTAATGTTTTTGGGAAGACCGCTGCGGCGGCAAGGCCAGCACCGCAAACTCACATGGCACGCCGCGCTCACTCAGCCGTTGCACCCGCGCCGCGAGCACATACTCCAACATCAGCTCATCCAAACGGCACAGCTCGGGATAATCCTCCACCAGCGAGGCGTAGGGGCAGCGCCGAAAGATAACCCGCGGGCCAAACCGGTGGGCTTCCCAATGGGGGTCGAAGTGCCGCTCTTGCAGCCAGCGGATGGCCTTGCTCAAACGAGCCCGCAAGGGCAGCCCTTCTTCCACGGTATAAGCCCCACATAGCGCCTCGCACAAAACAACCTCCGGGGGAAGACGCCCATCGCCATCTGACGGCGCCCAGGTACGCAAAACATCCAAAAGCGCCCGGGTCAACGGCTCCAAATAGACCTGGTGGGCTTGCCGTGCCAAGCGATACAAATGCGCTGGCCGCCCGCGTTGGGCTGTACGCTGGGTTTTCGCCTGCTCAATCAACCCCTGAGCCTGAAGCAGCCCCAGATGATGCCGGATATTAGCCGGTGTTACCCCCAACGCGGTCGCGAGTTCCGTGGCCGTAGCCAAAGGGTGCGTGCCCAGATACTCCAAAATCTGTTCACGCGTGGTCTGAGCCCGTCTCATAGTTCTATTATACTCAGAGATGCCTTTTCGGCAAGCCAGAAAGCGCGTCGCCCGCTGGGAGAACGCAGATGGGCGCAGATGGACGCAGATGAGGGCAGATGGACGCAGATGGATCCACCGATTGACACCGATTTCCGCCGATTTTTTTGTAGGGGCAAGGCGTGCCTTGCCCTGTCCCCTTCCGTGCCCTCTGTGGCTCCGTGCCGCTGTGTGAGCCTCAACGCCGAGCCGCCTCGCTTCCGTGTCATGGCGAGGCCCCGCCAGGGGCCGAAGCCATCTTCCAGCCA
>Ga0256914_1000894_pt1 | contig 28636 bp, 28 predicted proteins | sample HulkmetaG_FD_191571 | JGI IMG/M metagenome (GOLD analysis project Ga0256914, IMG submission 191571) | Hydrothermal chimney microbial communities from Main Endeavour vent field at the Juan de Fuca Ridge, Pacific Ocean - Hulk | ecosystem: Environmental > Aquatic > Marine > Hydrothermal vents ... | reverse complement strand
CTATCCAGATCCTCATCCACCAGGTCTTCCATGGAAATATCGGCCCGGCCGTCGTGCTCAAAATCCGCCAGGGCAGCATCCAGCTCCGGTAATTCCATTTCCGGCTCTTCCCGGGCGGCAGCCTCCACATCGACTGCGTCGGCGGCGGGCTCGTCGGCAAAAAGGTCACCGGCGACGACATCTTCTTCCGCCTCAGCCGCAATCACCGTTTCATCCTCCGCCCCATCTTCTCTGGGGCCGAAAAATTCATCGATGCCGGTGATGACATCGTCATCGGTAATTTCTTCCCCGGAAAGATCGGCGATATCCCCGGATTCATCCGCAAGGGATTCGCGAGGCTGCTCCTCTTCACCAACCACCTCTCCATCACCTTCCGATCCCTCAGCCATCTGCGGCTCGTCTTCATCGCTGAAAAAACGGTCAAGCTGCTCGCGGAGGGGACCGTCATCCTGCTTAAGGAGTTCGGCATCCTCGACATCATCAATCGTCTCATCGGAAAGGGAGGCGATGACATCAGGCTCCGGCTCTTCCGTCTCCGCTTCGGCCTCATCAAGCTCTTCGTCGGCAAAGAGTACATCCTTCAAGGTCGAAACCTCTTCGGTGTCGGCAAGCTCACTCTCAGCCGCGATTCCGGCATCCTCCGGTTCGGAATCCTCGGCAAAAAATTCAGAGACATGGGAATCGATCTCGTCGGAGAGATCCACGGCCAGGTCTGCGGCTTCCTCATCTTCGGCAAGATCCTCGGTAAATCCGCTCAAGGCGGCTGCCGGGGCCACAGCATCCATCCCCGCCGGTTCTTCCTGCGCCACTTCCTGCGCTGCCTCATCGGAAAGAAATGCTATATCTTCACCATCCATTTCCTCCTCCTTGTCAACTGGTTGGACAACCTGATTATCCGCCACTGTTTCAATCTCCATATCTGTAAAGAGCTCCGTATCTCTCGCATCCTGCACCGATTCTCCATCGGTAACGGCTTTTTCCTCGGCAACGGTTGCCCGCAAGGCATTGAGTTTGTCGATCTTCTCCGTCAGGAGCAGTTTCTTTTCCTCCTCGGCCATCTTTTCGTCGAGCACGGTCTTTTCGATTCCCTCATAAAAGGAGTGCAGAAGAGGAAAGGCGTCCGGATGAGTCTGGGATTTTTCCAGGGCGATATAGCGTCCCAACGAACGCAACCCCTGGAGCAGGGTGGAAATATATGAATCATTTTTATAGCGATAGGAAAGCGTATCGATCTCCCGGGTGAGACTCTGCAGGGTCTTATCGGAGATTTCCCAGTCAATACCGAGGATGATTGCCTGCAGCCGCCTGAGTTCCTTTCTCTTTTCCATCTGTTCGGAATCGGCTCCACCGTCATCCTGGGTATCCATGGTCAGGGAGGAAATCCTTCTTCGGGAGATCTGGTAGCGCATGATCCGGAATTTGCGGATATCATCTCCGACCATTTTCTTGATCTCGGCCTCGCTCATCTTGTCGGAGGAGACAAGTTTTTCCAGGTTGGCAAAAAAAATGCTCAACATCTTGACCGAATTCGGATGGGCATTGGCGAGCTCGTTCTTGATATAGATACCGATCTTGCTCAATCCCTGCAGATAGATATTGAGAACCTTGTCACCGCGCCAGAGTTGCTGGAGAGAACGGATCTCCTCGAGCATCTCGTCGAGAATCTCGGCGGTTATTTCCCAGTCCAGAGACAGAATGATCGACTTGAGATTCGTCAGCGGCGAATCGTCCTCACCGGTATACTCGAAAAGGTCGACATCATTGGTATCGAAATCCTCATCAGCATACAGGGTGAGATCCTCCGCTTCGTCCAGCGACTGTATTATCTCGGAATCACTGTATTTCCGCCCACGACTCATATCAGTTTCCACGGCAACCACTCTCTTTCTTTATTTATGTGAAAGTCCGTTCTGGCCCTGTTTCACCGGGCAGGCATCAGGCAAGTTTCTTTTGTACGGATATTACGGTGGATGAAATAATTTTTTTCAATGTTAATGCCACATTGAACCCTGTCAAGGCGCTCGCCGTAAAGGAAGGTACAACCAGCTTGCTGTTCAGATCTTTTTCCAGGACCTCGGCCGGCAGTATGGGAACTCCCTGCTCCTTGAGATCCACCTTATTGTATTGGAGTACCAGGGGAATTTTAAAAATACTCTCTTTATATGACAACAGATTCTGGTGGAGCTGGTTGAGGGACTGGATATTTTTCGTGCGCATATGCTCCTGGGAATCGGCAACAAAGACGATCCCGTCAACTCCCTTGAGGACAAGCTTTCTGGTGGCGTTATACTTGACCTGTCCGGGTACGGTGTAAAGCTGTATCTTGAGATCATATCCCTTGATCTTGCCCATATCAAAGGGCAGGAAGTCAAAAAACAGGGTCCGGTCCCCATGGGTTTTCAAGCTGACCATCTCGGACTGGATCTGCTTTCTGAACTTACGGTTGATGTACTCAAGATTCGTCGTCTTCCCACCTCGACCCGGGCCGTAATAGACGATTTTGACCTGGATAACCTTGTCTTTCAAATTAATAAAACTCATGATACTCCGTCAATTTAATTCTCACGCCGCTTGTATTGCCGGTTCCCTTGAAGCGAAAATCATGATCTCCAGCCGCTGCTTAGGCCGGCGACCAGACTTCCTTGATCTGTTCAATGGATTCAACAACATTCAGTCGCAGGAAACCAAGGGATACATCCTTGCCGAACATGCTGATCATGAGAAGCTCGTCATCGATTTTTGAAAAGTGAATGTTGCAATCCTGCCCCTTGTGGAAGAGCAGAGAAAACTCGTTTTCTCCCACCAGCTTCGCCATGGCGTCGACAGTGGCGAAGTTTCCGGCGGCCAGGGCGGCAAAGGAATAGACATCGTATTTATTCTTGCCGTTGTCGCGGGCCGTGATGATGTTGCCTGCCATATCGATTATGATTACGCAGTCAACCCCCAGACGAATCAACTTTTCAGTTAAAATTTCGTCAATCCTTTCAAGCTGATCCTGACTAACTACACCGTAATTCATGATTTATTCCCCTTCATTTGTAAACAAAAGCCATATAAAGCCTGAATAACCGCCTTTGGCACTCCGCCAGCCGGCGACACCGGACCGGAAATGAACATTTTTAATAATATTAATACTGAATTATACGATAGAAAATTTTGTATATGAAGATGTTTTTGAATTTTTCCCAATTATTTCAAAGAACCCCTTCAGAAATCGTACCAGGACGGCGCTTACAAGGCCCCTCCCGTGTCTCCGCCCTCAACGCCGATCTCTCGTTTGGACACTGCCTCGGCCTTGACCCGGTCCAAGAGTTCCGCCAGCACAGGTTTGATATTCTCCCGCAGATCTCCGGCCACAATGATAAACAAAAGATCGTCCCCGGGCCTGAATCTCCCTGAACGGGCTTCAATTATTATTTCATAGATACCCGGTTTTTCCAAATATTCACCACGCAACCGCTCAACATGCTCCTGATCCACCGTCACTTCCAGCGCCTCCACCGGGCTTTTGTCCTGCCGGGACCAATTTCTGACAACGCCGTTATGAATGAGTATCATCCCGACATTATCAGTAAAATCAGATCGTTGCTTCAATTGCGCAATCTTTAGTGAAATATCCATCTCAGTCTCCTCTTCTCTTCCTGTGGGTATCTTGAAAAATTGTCTTTTCACCTGAGGACCGCCCCAGGCCGATCATTTGATATCCTCGCGATATCAGCCGTTCATATGGTCGCGATACAATTTTCGCATAGTTTGATCTCAAAGAAAAATCCTTATTTTTCAAGCTCCCGTAGTTGATTGCGGCGACGGAAAACAGAGCTTTTCATCCGCCACTTTCCCGCTCCTAGCCGTCAGGGGACCTTTTCCCCTGACTGTTCAGTAAAACGACTTGATCACGAACAGATACAGGGGTTATAACAGGAATTCGCAGCCGGCGGCCACTGAAAATTGCGGCGCTCTCGTCAAGGTCGTTGATCCGTATCAGCAATTCCAGAGGCACTTGGAAACGTCTGGCAATGCGGCCGGCGGTATCTCCCGGCCTGACCAGATAATAGCGGTGTGAACCATCGGAGGAGACGGTGGTCACGCCTGCGGTTTCAAGCTCGAGGGCACGCCGCACCGCAGGGGTATCCGGCAACCGTATGGGATAATCCTCGGGCAGGGGTTTTCCGCCCTCCAGGACCGCGGAACGCAGGGCCGGGTTCAGGCGGGCCAGGGTCTCCCCGGATACGGGCACGAAGCGAAAGAGATCCCGCACCCACCAGGTGCCCGGGAAACTTACCGTCAGAGGAGTCAAGGGAGAGTCCCGCTTAACTGACGGATCTCGCTCCAGGTTACCGGCCACCTGTAAGGCGGCAAGAAATTCGGCATAATAATTCCGCGAGGCAAACCCAAAACCCTTGCTGCGGTATTCTCTGACAATGTTTTCAAAATCGCCCTTGGCACGCAGCGCTCGAATCATGCCGTTCTGGCCGTGATGATAGGCGGTTATCGCCAGTGGCCAGGTGCCGAGTTTTTCATAATTTTGCCGCAGAAACCGGGCTGCTGCATGGGATGACAGCAGGGGATCATACCGCTCGTCCACCTGTTGATTGATTGTCATAAACTCTCGTCCGGTGGACAGGATAAACTGCCAGGTTCCCACCGCTCCGGAACGGCTGCGCGCCCTGTGGTTGAACGACGACTCCACATGGGGCAGGTAGGCCAGTTGCTCCGGCAGGCCGTATGAAACAAAAATACGTTTGATCTCATCGATATATGCTCCTGAACGGACAAATCCGGCAATGAAACTGTCCTTCTGGCCGGTCTGCACACGGATATTTTCCATGGCCCGCCGGTATGTCCCGGGGCCGGCAGTTGGGAAAAGCGCGGCAACCATCAGCTCCCGGCGGTTTGCCGGCGGCCTGCCATCGGCGAGTTTCCGGAGGATATCCCGATAGCGGCGCTTTGCCCGGCGCATGGCCTGCCGGTTCGATTCCGCCGCCCCGGGCACATCACGGTCGACAAGGGGTATGATCCCGTATATGATCGACAGATCTTCCTGATCATGAACTATGCCCTGATTACTGCTGAAGGTTTCATACACATGCCGCCAGAACATTACGTTATTGCGTATGCATGGATAAAGGGGAAACAGATCGTCCGCCGATACCGCAGAAACGAACCCGGCAAGGAGGAAGCAGACCACAGCGGTCATGACTGTACGCATCTGTTTTCCGGACAACAGGGTGGGCAACATGGGAATCCGTTCTCGTTTTCTCTGGTTAAGGGAAACGACCATAGCCGGTTACTATCGTATCCCTTCGGTCTCCCGGGAAAAAACTATTAGATAAATTATCTCCGCATCCCCTGAACCTCACCAGGCACGACATCATGCAGAAAGTGGAGGCATCGACAAAATTCCTTTTTTTTCAATAAATTATGCACAAAATTGGCGCCACGGTCTCCCGCCCCTTTTCCGGGCCTGAAAGTTGTTGTCGCAAATCAGGAAAAACGGAAAAAACCATTACGCCATACAGGTGGAATCCTGACGAAAAATCGATATGTACACTCCGATTGTTGCAACCCTTGGCTATATTCTCTCCCCCGAAGGGACCCACACCCTTCTGGTGCACCGTAATGCCCGGCCCCATGATCAGCATCTGGGAAAATACAACGGCCTTGGAGGCAAAATGTTGCCCCATGAAGATATCCAGACCTGCCTGTTTCGGGAGATCAGGGAAGAATCCGGCCTGATCTGCGAGCAGGCGCGGCTGCGGGGTACGATCAACTGGCGGGGTTTCGGCCGGCAGGGAGAAGACTGGCTGGGATTCATCTTTCTCATCACCCGTTTCAGCGGAACCCCATTTTCCGAAAACGAGGAGGGAGAGCTGGCCTGGCATCCACTGGATCAACTTGCCAAACTCCCCATGTGGGAAGGCGACCGCTATTTCCTCCCTCTGGTTTTCGATAATGACGCCCGGATCTTTCACGGCTATATGCCCTATGAAAACGGCCGGCCCCGTTCCTGGCACTACACCCGGGTATAGGAGCTTCTCTTTCCAGCCGACAGGGGAAAACAAAAGCCGACACCAGGCCGCCGCTCTTTCCAATCCCAGCAAAAGTCATAAAAATCTTGCACACTTCCGTCCCCGTTTGTATAGTATATTGCTTGATAAAGTTTAATTTGATTTCAACCGGTTAGACATATATTCCATCTCCCGACCGGCACGAATGAATCCAGGGTATCAAGGAGAATAACCATGCACAAAGAAGCTGAGCTGGCGCAGTTGGAGCAGTTTGTCGACAAACTTCTCAATCGCTACAATGAGTTAAAGCAAAATTATCAGAGCCTGCAGGCAACTCTGCAGAAAACCGAAGAGGAAAGGGACGATCTCAACCGGCAGCTTGAAACCATGCGGGCCGAACGCTCCGAGGTGAAGAGCAGGGTTTCCGGTCTCATCGGTCGTATCGAGGAATGGGAAAACGAACAGGGCGGCTTTTCAACGGAGCCGCAGGAGGTCTCTGAAAATGAAAGCGCCCAGGGAAAGCTCTTTGCCATGGACAAGGGATAACGGCATGATCCTGCCGGCGCAATAAATTCGGTCTTTGATCTCCGCGCATGGAAAGGCTGGTACAATTCAGGCTTCTGGGGCATAATTTTTCATTTTACACCGATGCGTCCGACGAAGATGTGGAAAAAATTATCTCGCTGGTCAAAAATGAAGTTGAAGGCAACTCCCCCCGGAACCGCAGTACCGTTCCCTCCAGCAAAAGCCTTATCCTCGCCTGTTTGCAGATAGCGTCCCAATATATCGAGCTGAAAAGGGAGTTCCACACCTACCGCACCAGGCAGGACAAACGCATCGACGAGCTCATCGACAAGGTGGCTGCGGAAATCCGGTAAAATTTCCCGGATAAAGCGCTCCGGAACATTGGGAATCACCCGGCTTTCCGCAATGGAACCATACGATTTTGCTTTTCATTTGCAGTTGTTCTGATATACTATAGACGAAATGATAAGAACGGTTCGCCGCATCTGGTCTGGAGGCGGGCAGGCATGACGGTTAATAAGGATCTGCCCGCTACGGTGTAATTTTACTCTTGTTTTTTTGCTTCCCTGCACTGTTTGTGATCATCGGAGTATTGAGCCAACTCGCAATGATAGGACAACTCCGCTGGCTTCAAAAGGGAAACTGTATTGATTCCCTGCCGGAGTTATGAGTAGTGTCCACCTGATTTTACAGGTTTAATCATGACGTTGACACGGCAGGGCGGGGATTTTTTTCACCAGATGCAACAGGCCTGACGGGATGTTGCAACCCCTTTGTGATTTTTTATCACCTGATTCATCTGTAAAAAATCCACGGGGTTCGTTCCCGGCGGCCGGGAGATAAGTGTGTGAATCTACAACACTTGTGACCAATCACAGCTTGGAAGTACGATATACCACTGGGTTGCATGCCCTGTGATCGCTTACCGGGCCACGGGTCTGTTGCGGTGAACTTCTTATAATTCAGGCTGAGAAAGACCAAGGAATGGTTTCAGTTATGCAATCGGCTGGATGGGTCGGAAGCACAGCGCCCGAAACACGACAATCCACCCTGTAAGCTGTTTACAGATATATGCGTTTTCTCATGGAATCTTCTGGATCACCTTTCACCGGAAAAGGGCTTTCCCTCTGCTCCAGGTTGCCGGGAGTACGCTAAGCAGCATTGCAGCCCGATCGATTCCTCAAAGGAACAGGATCTCTTTCACACCCATTCCCTCTCTCTTTCTTTCCTGCACCTGCACGACAATTCTTTTTGTATTTTATCTGTCCGCCTCCCCTGCCGCAGCGGCACCGGGATCCGGATTTTATCGTGTCGACCCCTCTCGGATGCGCGGCCGACATTTTTTGGAAAGGATAGAGTCATGACCACCATACTGTTTCTCGCCGGGTTGTTTCTCGGCGGCGCTCTGGGATTTCTTGCCCGCAAATATATCGCCGAGGGAAACCAGGCCCATGTCGAAGCCCAGAAAAATCAGCTGATCGAGGGGGCCCTTCACAAAGCCGAACAGATCAGAAAAGAAGCCCTGCTCCAGGCAAAGGAGGAAGTCTATCAACTCAAACAGACAGCCACCAGGGAGATAAGTTCCGACCGGGAAAAACTCAAGGACGAAAAGCACCGGCTCACCCGCGAGCAGGACCGGCTGAAACAGGAGACACGGGCCCTGGCCAAACGGGAATCACGGGTACTGCAGCGGGAAAAGCTCTGTGTCAACCGGGAAAAAAATCTCACTGAACGCCAAAAGGAGATGGATGAGCTCATCGAGGCCCAACGCTACAAGCTGGAAAAAACCGCCGGCATCGGTCGGGAAGAGGCCAAGCAGGAGCTGATGAAATCCATAGAGAGCGAGGCGCGGATGGATGCCGCCAAACGCCTTTCACGAATCGAAAACGAGATGAAAATTCAGGCGGACCGCAAGGGGAAAAATATCCTTGCCTTGGCCATCTCGCGCTATGCCGGCGATTATGTCGCCGACAAGACCGTTTCCATGGTCCCCCTCCCCAACGATGAGATGAAGGGCCGAATCATTGGCCGTGAAGGACGAAACATCAGGGCCATCGAGGCGGCCACCGGAATCGACATCATCATCGATGATACTCCCGAGGCGGTCATCCTCTCCGGATTTAATCCCATCAGGCGGGAAATCGCCCGCCTGGCCCTGCAGCAGCTGATCTCGGATGGCCGCATCCATCCGGCCCGCATTGAAGAGGTGGTTGCAAAGGTCACCAAGGAACTCGATGTCAGCATCCGGGAGGCGGGGGAACAGGCCACCTTTGACGTGGGCGCCCACGGCATGCATGTGGAACTGATCAAGCTCATCGGCCGTCTCACCTATCGGACCAGTTACGGTCAGAATATCCTGCAGCATTCTCTGGAGGTCGCCTTTCTCTGCGGCATCATGGCGGCGGAACTCGGCCTTGATGTGAAAAAAGCCAAAAGAGCCGGCCTGCTGCATGATATCGGCAAGGCGGTGGATCATGAAATCGAGGGATCCCATGCCATCATCGGCCGGGATCTTGCCAGAAAATACGGAGAAGCCGAAGACGTGGTCTATGCCATCGGCGCCCACCACGAGGATCAGCCGCTCAAGAGCGTGCTGGACATCCTGGTCCAGTCCGCCGACGCCCTCTCCGGAGCCCGGCCCGGCGCCCGCAAGGAAATGCTGCAATCCTATGTCAAACGACTGGAGGATCTCGAAAATATCGCCACATCCTTCAACGGCGTGGAAAAATCCTACGCGATCCAGGCCGGTCGCGACCTGCGTATCATTGTCAACAGTGAAAAAATATCCGATGACGAGGCAATCCTGCTCAGCCGGGATATCGCCAATTCGGTGGAACAGCAACTCACATATCCGGGCCAGATCCGGGTCACGGTTATCCGGGAAACCCGGGCCGTTGAATATGCAAAGTAGAAAGCCGAAAATTCCATGAAAAAAGTAGACGAACAGATCGCCCTCATCGAACGGGGTGTTGTGGACTGTATCTCCCGGGAAGATTTGACAAAAAAACTCTCACGTTCCCTGGAAACCGGGAAACCCCTCAAGATCAAGGCCGGCTTTGATCCAACGGCTCCGGATCTGCACCTGGGCCACACCGTACTTCTGCAGAAGATGAAACACTTCCAGGAGCTGGGCCATGACATCTACTTTCTCATCGGTGATTTCACTGGGTTGATCGGCGATCCCACCGGTAAGTCAACCACACGGCCGCCTCTGACCCCTGAGGATGTCAAGCGCAATGCCGAAACATACAAGAAACAGGTTTTCAAAATCCTTGATCCGCAAAGGACCAAAGTGGTTTTCAACTCCACCTGGCTGGGAAAGCTCAGCTCCTACGAGATGATCCGCCTGGCCTCCAAGCTGACGGTGGCCCGCATGCTTGAGCGTGAGGACTTCAAGGTGCGCTTTGAAAACTCCAAGCCCATTTCCATCCACGAGTTCCTCTATCCCCTCATCCAGGGATACGATTCGGTGGCCATGGAGGCCGACGTGGAGCTGGGGGGCACGGACCAGCTCTTTAACCTCCTCATGGGTCGCGATTTGCAGCGCGACCGCGGCCAGGAGCCCCAGGTCGTCCTGACCCTTCCACTGCTGGAAGGGTTGGACGGCGTCAACAAGATGAGCAAATCCCTGGGCAACTATATCGGCATCACCGATTCCCCGGACGATATCTACGGCAAGATCATGTCCATCAGCGACGACCTGATGTTCCGCTATTATGAGCTGCTCTCCGATCTCAGCGCCGCCGAGATCAACAGTCTCAAAGAGGACATGGATGCCGGCAGGCTCCACCCGAAAAAGATCAAACAACGGTTGGCGAGTGAACTGACGGCCCGCTTCCATGACGAGGCAGCGGCAAAGCGGGCGCAACGCTCCTTTGAACAGGTCTTTGCCAGGCACCAGCTGCCGGATGATATCCCGGAGGAGCGCATTGAATGTGAAGAAGAGGAAATCTGGCTGCCGAAACTCCTGCAGGAAGCGGGTCTGGTCTCCTCAAGCTCAGAGGGCCGCCGGATGATCAAGCAGAACGCCGTTTCCGTTGATGGTAACAAGGTCACCGATGTCAGCCGCACCGTGGCGGCCCGGGGCCGAATCCTTCTGCAGGTCGGCAAACGACGATTCCGCAGGATCCGCTTTGACTGATGAGCAAAAAAAAAAACGGCGGTCAACAATGACCGCCGTTTTTTTTTGGGTGGAATTGTGGCCGCTTTTTACTGGAGGGTCTTTTCCTTCCGGCGGCAATCCGGACAGATTCCCCTGAATTCAACGGTATGACCCAGGATGGAGTAGTTCGTGCCCTGGGCCGCTCCCGCCTCCAGGGTTTCATCCACCGGAATATCCAGATCATCCACCTTGCCGCAGGACGAGCAGCGAATATGGTAGTGGGGCGTGGTGGTGGCATCGAAGCGGTTTCTGCCACCGCTGATTTCCAGTTTCAGCAGCAGGCCGTTGCGGGCCATGAGCTCCAGATTGCGATACACGGTTGCCACACCGATGCGGGGCAGGCGGCTCCTGACCATCTCATACACCTGAGCCGCCGTCGGATGGCTGGTCACCTTTGCCAGCTCCTCCAGAATCACCCGGCGCTGACGGGTGAGCTGGATCCTGCTCTCTGTTGCTTGCCCTGTCTGTCGGGCCCGACGAAACATCGTAACCATCCTGGTTGTCCTTCATCCTGATTTTCAGTGATTTTACGCCCTCTGTCCGGAGATGATCCGATTTGTAATGAATATATGCTCATTCAAACAGTAGCGATTCTTCCCCCCTTTTGTCAAGCAGTTTACCCCCGCTTACCGAGTGCGGGATTAAAATAACCAAAGCCGAGCCCCGGAAACCGCCGTCGCAGCGAGGCAAGCCACCGGGTAATCCCCAAGGGGGCACCGCTGGGAACAAAGTCCACGCCCTGCAGATACCAGTGGGGATCCATATTGAGATTACGTAACTGGATAAGATCGGGTTTCCGCTGGTCGATGAGGTTGCACAGTGCCTCAAACTCAGCGGGATCATCGGTAAAACCGGGCAGGATAAAGTAATTCAGAGAGACAAACCGTCCCCGGGCCTTCATTGCGGAAATCGATTCCAGTACATCGACAAAATCAAAGCCCCGGGGCCGGTAATAGCGATGGTGAAAATCCCTGCGGGCGCTGTTCATACTGATCCTGATCGAATCCAGGCCGGCATCAGCCAGCCGCCCCACCGCATCCGGCCGGCTGCCGTTGGTGTTGAGATTGACCGTCCCCGCCGGTGTACGGCGACGAATGGCGCGAATAGCCGCTTCGATGGTGTCGGCCTGCAGGAGAGGTTCCCCTTCGCATCCCTGGCCGAAACTGATGACCGCGTTCTCCGCCCGGAGCAGATGTTCCACCCCGATCTCGACGATTTCCTCCACCGAGGGAACAAAGTCGATGCGCTCCTGAGTTGCAGGGCAACAACCCGAGGGTTGCAGGGAAATGCAACCGAGACAGGAGGCATTGCATGCCGGAGAAGTGGGGAGAGGCGCCTCCCAGCGGTGAAGAAAATAGTTACGGGCCGCAGGACAACCGTACACAAGGCAGCAGTGCCCCAGGTGCCTGATCAACCGGTTGTTGCGGCCGGTCTCCAGGGCCTGCCTGGTCATCTGCCTGATCGTATCCTGATCAAACTGATCATAATCCTGACGCCTGTCCGCGTCGCTTCGCAACGCCGCCACCCAGAATTTGCCCTGATACCAGCCAACCGCGGTATAGGCAAAGAGGGGCAGCAGCGGAACGCTATCCTGCGCCTTTACAAAGGCGGCGGTGTAGATAGCGGTATGGGCAGGGGCCATGAAGGCCGCAACCGCCTGAATGCCGGCCGCGCCGTCGTAGGGATTCTCGGCAAGAGGTGCGGGTTGACCGGTGAGGGGATCAATCCCCACCGGCAGACGACCCGGAAGGATGAAGAGTTCACTGCCGGGAGGCAGGGGAATCAACTCCTCCGGCCGCAGCGGCCGGATCTCCATGGCCGCTGCCCCGGCCATGGAGAGTTCCGGATAGTCAATGATATTTCCCCGGGAATCGGCAAAAACCAGGGCAGGGATCTCGTCGGGATGGGAAGAGGTATTCACGCCAAAAGAAGGACCTGCCGCCTGATTGCGAACCATGTGAGCAATGACGGCTACATCAGCGCGGCCTGACCCGGGAAAGAATGGAGTCGACCACCCTGTAGATGTCCAGGTCGCTGCCGAAGACATCCTGTATCTTGGGATGCTCAATGAGGTCTTCGATGATATACTGGGTAATGTAGAGACTGACGATATTGGGATCCTGGGTAAGGGTTCTGAGCGGGGCGATCTTGAACTGCAGATCAATATCCTCCAGGTCGATCATGCCCCGCAGCTGCTTTTCCATGCTTTCCCTGATATGCTGCGCCGAGGTGGTCTCGATAATATGTTTATCAATGAGACGCTGCACCAGGACCACCGCGATATCGGCGGCCTTTTCCCTGGTTCTGGTCAACATGTAGCGCCTTTCGCGCTCTCGTTTGCGGTCAATGGAATTGATGGTCTTGTCTGTGGCGTTGCTGGGGCTGATATAGGCTTTGGCCATGATATTTCTCCACGTAATTGTTCACAGGCATCGCATCTTCACTGAATCTCCCGGCCGCATAGTGGGGATATGGCGGCCGGAAAAGATCGGGCAAATCTGCTGCACCTGTAACCAATTACAGTTTGGAAGTAAGAGATACCGCGGGGTTACATACCCTGTGATCGGTTACTTCTCCACTTGTAGGATTTCCCCCTTCCGTGAGCTCTTCCCGTCTGGAGGTGGGTCATACCGCCGGAGAGAAACCCGGCGGAGTGCCTCTTTCCCTGGTGTCAGCCGGCAACCGCTTCCAGGGATGACCGACGGATTTTCCCTGCGGTTTCATTGCGAATGTCGCTCTGATACAGCCTCCGGAATCGTTCTATTCTCTCCCTGGTCTCCCCATCCAGTTCCAGGGCGTATTTCTCGACATATTCTGCGGCCATTCGGTGGGTATTGAAAATGGGAATATTGAGGAGCAGGTTGTTCACCGCAATGTCGATATATCGGTCGCGATGCTGATAATAGGTCCGCAGGATATCCGGCAGCAGGGCATAGAATGAATCGGAATCCTCGGCATAGAGCAAGGTTTCGGGATCCTCGCTGAGATTTGCCTCGTCCACCGGTCCTTCGAAACCGAATTTCCAGCCGGTTTTTCCCCCATGATATCCTTCAACCCACCATCCGTCCATCACGCTGATGTTGGGCACGCCGTTCAACGCCGCCTTCATGCCGCTGGTGCCGCTGGCCTCCAGGGGACGTTTGGGGCTGTTGAGCCAGGCATGCACCCCGGCAACCATCATCTTGGCAATGTTCATATCATAACCGGGAATGAACACCAACCTGGCAAGCCCCCTGCTTCTGACATAGAGCTCTTCCTGGCTGTCGAGGATGAGTTTGAGAACCGACTTGCCCGGCTCATCCTCGGGATGAGCCTTACCGGCATAGAGAAAGTTGACGGGCCAGTTGTTTTCCACCATGATCCGCGCCAGGGCCGAGATATCGTCAAAAATGAGATCCGCCCGTTTGTAGGTGGAAAAACGACGGGCAAAACCGATGGTGTAGACCCCGGGCTGAAGAACAGCCTCGTCACCGGGAAGGTGGGAGAGGTAGTTGGGCGGATCGATCCATGTCTCCAGCCGCTTGCTGCGATGCTCGCTGAGCATGGAGTTGATATAGTCGATGAGTCGGATGTTGTCCCGGCTCCAGGCGGCCAGTAACTCATTGCGAAACTCCTGATTTTCCATGAGATCCGCCCGGGAAAAAACACCGGGGTCCCGACGCCAGCCATGGAGTTGCTCCTCCCGGTCAAACAGAGCGGCCCGACTGTCACTGATCCAGGTGAGGTGATGAACGCCGTTGGTGATGGCGGTTATCTTTTCAGCGGCCTCGGGAAACTGTCTTCTGGTGACGTCGCGGTGCAGGCGACTGACACTGTTGATCGCCCGGTTGACCCGCATGGCCAGGGCGGTGAAGTTATAGTCGTAGGGATTCTCATGGTCATCGGCCAGCAGATTCAGGATACGCTGGCAGAGGGAATGGCTGATGCCGGAGTAGAGCGAGCGGTTGAATCGATCATGACCCGCCTTCACCGGAGTGTGAATCGTGTAGACCAACCGGCGGGACACCTTTTCGGCCGCGGCAAAGATGTCCTCATCGGAAAGGCGTCCGGCAAAATCACTGCCGTGGGTATGCTGCAGCTCCCGGATAATCAACTGCAGGGCAACCACCACCCCGTGTTGCTCATTGAGATGAATGGTGGAACCGCTCAGGCCCAGGGTATCCATGAGCGGCAGAATACCGGAGCCGAGCATGCGGCGCTGGTTGGCCTTCATGGCCGGTGAGGTGGCGTTGTAGAGACGCCGGGCCGTATCGCGGATCCAGGGAGGGGAACCGGGAACGGCATAGTCGAAAAGAAATTCCGGCACAAAGTAGTCCAGTTGCTCATTGATCTCCATCTTCATCCAGATACGGGCCCGGGCGTGAACGACCCGGTCATGCTCGTCGTAAAAGGGGACGGAGATCTCAAGCGGCCGCTCGGGGTGGACCGGATCCTGCAAAAGAAAAAGCGTCGGCGTTTTTTCCGGTTCCCAGCTGGTTGCCTGGTCGATCTGGCCGACCTTGGAATCAACGAACTGCGAAAAGTATCCCTCTCTGTACAGCAGGCTGACCGCGGCGACCGGTATATGGTTATCGGCAAAGCTCTTGAGGGTATCGCCGGCCAGCACCCCGAGCCCGCCGCTGTAATTGGGGATCTTACGGGGCCCGTTGAGGTATTTGAGCAAAACGGAATTGATCTCCGGATCGGTCGAATGGGTGAGGTTATTGGCGACCAGCCAGTCCTTCAGGGGATGGAATACATCGGGATCGGCACCGATTTCCATGGAAACATAGAGAACTGAATTGCCGTCCTCTCCGGTCAGCCGTTCCCAGACACGGTCGAAGATCTCCTGGGAAACCCCGAAAAAACGACCAAAGCGGTTTGAACAAAAAAGATTGCGGACGTCTTCGGTCGTCCCGGCGGTCGGATTGATGTTTTTTCCTGGTGATATCATATTATTTTCCAACGGCGGACACGTCATCACAGCGGCCGGCCCCCGGGCTCCGGTGCGACTGTATCGATGTGTCGGCCATAATTCTCTAATTCAGCGGAGGGCAACGTTTACTATCTAGAAATCCTGGAGTTCTTTTGCAAGATAATTTCTTTCCCGAGAAAAAATAGTTGCTTTCACCCCTGCTATTCTTTAGATTAAAATCGGTTAAGAAGGGGTTGGGTTCAGGGTTGTCTTTTCGGGACAACCGGTGGAATACGCCGCAAACAGACGCCTTGCAACCAGAAGATGCGTAACCGGTCACAGGGCATGTAAACCCTGCGGTATCTCTTACTTCCAAACTGTAATTGGTCACAGGAGCTGCAGATTTGCCCGATCTTTTCCGGCCGCAATATCCCCGCTATGCGGCCGGAAAAGATCGGGTGAAGATGCGGTGCCTGTGATCAATTACGGAGATGCGCCTGCTCGCACACCGCCTGTTTATTGAGCTTGCACTCTTTGACATGCATGTGAATCTCGATCCTATTATATCAAAGGAGGTATGTGGTGCAAAATAAAGGAACACTTTTGCTGACGATCCTGGCAGCGTTTCTTCTGGTCCTGGGGACTGCGGGTTGTGCGAAAAAGGAAGCCGAGGAAAAGGTTGTGCGCCAGGTGGGCGATCCCACCGCCCTGGGCCGGGAAGAACCCCTGGACACCAAGGAAAACTCCCAGATCATGGAGGGAAGAACATCGGCGCCCATGCTGCCGGTCTATTTCGACTATGACTCCTCTGCAATCCGGCTTGACCAGCGGGAAAGGATGGAGATAAACGCCGCTTTCATGAAAGAACACGGTGATGTAAAAATCAGAATCGAGGGCAACACCGATCCCCGCGGCACCAAGGAGTACAATCTGGCCCTGGGCGAGCGACGGGCCCAGAGCGCGATGAAGTATATGGTGAATCTGGGGATTGATCCCACCCGCATGTCAACGATCAGCTGGGGCGAGGAAAAGCTGCTGCTTCACGGCCATGACGAACTCTCATGGGCCCAGAACCGGCGCGACGACTTTGTCATTGTCAAGTAACCGGCATCTTTCGTCTCCGCCACAGCCATACGCCGTCTTCATCCCCGACCAATCGCCGCGACCGATTCCCGGATGTTCCACAGGAGGGCAATCCCACGATCCCGGAGAGCAACACCCGGCAGGGCAATCCCCTCCGGGTCCCTTTGTCCGCAGGTGCAACCGCTTTCCCCAAAATTCAGCCGGAAACAGGTCTTATCCGGGAGCAGGCCGGGGGCCCTCCCGGTTTTTTTTTCGTATTCGTTTCAGACAAATCAACCATTGAAAAGGAGTTTCCAGTGAAACCGCAAACAGTGTTCATCTCTCTTATCTCATTCCTCGTTGCTGCAGTTATCGCCGGCGGCAACGCCCTGGGGGCCGACCAGGCCATCGCCGTCCTGGATGTGCAGAAAGTCGTTGCCGAATCCGAGGCGGGCAAGGCGGCACAGAAGGAGATGTCCCAAAAAATGAAGGAGTTGCAGGCAAAATTCAAAAAGGAAGAAGATGCGCTTGTGGCCCTGCAGGAAGAAATCGAGAAAAAGAGCTCGGTCTGGAGCAGCGAGGTCAAGGAAAAGAAGACCCGGGAATTCCAGAAACGGCGTCGCGAACTCCAGGGCAAATCCGAGGATGCACGTTTCGAACTCAACAAACTCAAGGAAGACCGGCTGGAACCGATCCTGAAAAATCTGCGGGAAGTGGTGGAGGAGATCGGCAAGACAAACCGGTATACCGTAATCCTCGATGACAAGGCCGGTGTTCTCTATAATGATGAGAGTGTGAACATCACCGATACCGTGGTCAAGGCCCTCAACGAAAAGATGAAGAAATAAAAGCCCCCGGTGACTCCCCACGACTTCCTGAAATACGTCCCCCGCACCAACTGCGGTGAGTGCGGCTATGCCGCCTGCCTCGCCTTTGCGGTGGCGGTCACCAAGGGTGGAGAAAATGCGGAAAAATGTCCCCACCTGGATCCGGCATTCACGACCAGCTCCGGGGATCCTTCCACGGCAGCGCCGACCGTCGGCGCAGGCCGATCCGAGATGCAGGAAGACCGCGACATGGCCCTTGTGGCCCATCTCAAGGGCAAGATCAGGGATATCGACTTCCGGGAACTGGCGCCGCGCCTCGGAGCCGACTGGTCCCCGCAGGAACCGGACGACCTTCTCTTCTCCTATCTGGGACGTCCGGTGCGGGTGGGCAAAGAGCGGTTGCTGATGGCGGGCGAGGAGCTTGTTGATCCCCGTGATCAGATCCTGCTCTACAACTACGTTTCCTTCGGCGGCGGCCGACCGCCCGATGGCAACTGGATCGGGTTGGAAAGTCTGCCCAACTCCATTTCCAAGGTGCGGACCCTGGCCACCTACTGCGAGGACCGCATCGCCAAAAGGTTTGCCGGTCGAACCCGTATACTCGCCGCACTCCTGCAGCAGCTCAACAGCCTGCCCGGGCCCGACGATCAGAGCTGTTCAGTGGGGATGATTATTCCGGTTCTTCCCCATCTGCCCCACTACCTCCTTTTCTGGGACGAAGAGCCCGAAGACGGCTTTGAGGCAAAGGTGAAGGTGCTCTTTGATCACCACGTCATGGATTTTCTCGATTTGGAATCACTCGTCTTTGCCGCGGAACGGACGGCGGACCGACTGGCCGAACTCGACCGCGGAAACCGACTTGCCCAGGGGAAACAATGCCGCCTCTCAGCATGACCGGTTTCGGCTCCGCCGAACACAGAAAAAACAGTCGCCACCTGTGCGTGGATGTCAGAAGCGTCAACCACCGCTTTCTCGATATCAGGGTAAAACTCCCCCATTCCCACCAGGGACTGGAGGAAAAAATCAGACGGCTGGTGGCAACCCGGCACCAGCGGGGACGGGTGGAAGTACATGTCGATCTGCGCGGCGACGCCGCCACCGGCGGAGTGGTTGTCGTCAACCTCGATCTGGTACGCCGGTACCAGGCCTGTTTTGAGGAGATCAACCAGGCGCTGCAGCTGGATGATCGGATACGGCTGGCCGATCTCATCGCCCAGAAGGATGTCATCGTCAAGCAGGAGCAGAGTCCTGACCTGGAGGAGGAATGGCGCCTTCTGGAACCGGTTGTCACCGATGCCCTGGCCGCCTGTATACAGATGCGTCGCCGCGAGGGACGCAGCCTGCAGCAAGAGCTTGAAAAACGCCTTTCCCTGTTTTCGGCAACGGTGGAACAGGTGGAGCGGCAGTTGCCGCACATCGTTGATCAACGGCAGGAAGAACTGGCAAAAAGACTTGCCAAGTTGCGCGACGGCGTGGAAGTGGATCCGCAGCGTCTTGCCCAGGAAGTCGCCATCCTCGCCGACAAAAGCGATGTCACCGAGGAACTGGTCCGGTTGCGCAGCCACCTGCGGCAGTTTACCGCATTTCTCGGGATGGATGAGCCGGTCGGCCGCCGTCTCGATTTTCTGCTGCAGGAATTCCTGCGGGAGGTCAATACCCTGGCCTCGAAGATCAACAACAGCGAGGTGGCGCATCTGACGGTCGCCCTCAAGAGTGAAATAGAAAAAATACGCGAACAGGTACAGAACATAGAGTGATAAGCGAGATGGATAACAGGCTCATCAATGTCGGTTTCGGCAATGCCGTCAAGATCAACCGCATCCTCACCGTGGTCAATCCGGGTTCATCACCCATCAAGAAGCTCAAGGACCAGGCCCGCAAGGAAAAAAAACTCATTGACGTCACCGAAGGACGCCGCACCCGCTCCATCATCATCCTCGACAGCGGCCACCTGGTGCTCTCATCGGTACAGCCGGAAACCATCAGTCAGCGTTTCGACGCCCTTGCCGCCCGCACCGCCGATGCCACCCGCATGGTGCGGGAAAACCTCGCCGCGGACAGCGCCAAGTGACCCGGAAGAAACAGCACACCGGCATTCTCTTTGTCGTCTCGGCACCGTCGGGAGCCGGCAAAACAACCCTGTTGAAACGGGTGATGCGCCGACTTCCGGGTATCTCCTTTTCGGTATCCCATACCACCAGAAGCCCACGCGCCGACGAAAAAAACGGCGTCGATTATCACTTTGTGGACCGCAGTCACTTTGTTGAAATTCGCGATCGGGAGCCTTGCGGCTTCCTCGAATGGGCGGAGGTGCACGGTAATCTCTACGGCACTGCCCGCGCCGCGGTGCAGGAAAAAATCGGCCGGGGCGAGGATATCGTCCTCGACATAGATGTGCAGGGAGCCAGGCAGGTCCGCGCCCTGCTGGAAACGGTCTCCCTGTTCATCGCTCCCCCTTCCATGGAAGAACTGGCGCGACGGCTGAAAAAGCGGGGAACCGATTCGGATGCCGCCGTCGCCCTGCGGCTGGAAAACGCCCGCCGGGAACTTGACGCCATCCCCGAGTATGACTATCTCATCGTCAACGACCGGCTGGAGAGGGCGGCGGAAACCCTGCGGGCCATTATCATTGCCGAGCGCTGTCGTCGCCGTCGCGACATGGACGGCAGACGTCTTGATATCCATGCCCTCGGATAAGGCCGAAACCGTGCCGGTCGATCATTCCGGATCCGGCCTGATCTACGGCATACACGCCGTCTCCGAGGCCTTACGCCGGGAAGACGGACAACTGCGGGAGATCTGGGTCCGGCGGGATAAGTCCGGACGGAAACTGCAGACCATCATCGATCTTGCCCGACGGCACCGTATCAGACTGCGTTTTGTGGGCCGGACCGGAATGCCCCGGGTCAGCGGACCGCATCAGGGCGTGGTTGCCAGGCGCTCGGCAGTGAAGCTGCTGAAGCTGCAGCAGCTGCTGGAACGCGCCGTCCGCCGCAGCCGGAGCCCCCGTCTGCTGGCCCTGGATTCGGTGCAGGATCCGCGTAATCTCGGCGCCGTTCTCCGTTCGGCGCTGGCCGCCGGAATGGACGGCGTTATCCTCACCCGGGAGCGTTCCGCTCCCCTTTCCGGAACAGTGATGAAAACCGCGGCCGGAGCCGTTTCCCACCTGGATATCTGTCAGGTGGTCAACCTGGCCGAGACATTGAAACTGGTAAAAAAGGAGGGATACTGGGTCTACGGAACCGTGGTTGATCCGGAGGCGGTGCCGCTGTACGAGGCTGATCTCGCCCTTCCCCTCTGTCTGGTCATCGGAGGCGAAGGCAAGGGAATACGGCCGCTGGTACAAAAGCAGTGCGACCTGCTTCTCACCATACCCATGCGGGGTGAACTTGATTCACTCAACTGTTCGGTGGCGGCGGCGGTGATCATGTTCGAGATCGCCCGCCGCTACCGCAGCGCCGCCGGACACGACAAGGGGTGAAACAAGTCTATCATGTGCTTATTCACCGGGAATCACTTGCCTTTCCGAAGCTGAGCCCTCAACAGATCCCCCAAGGTGCCCATGGATCGCCGGCTATCGTCCATGGCTCCGGCAGGATCGGCCGGGGCCTCTTCCCCCTGCCGCTGAGCGGGATAGTCCTCGGCAACCAGGGCCAGCCGTTTCTTCTCCGGATCAAGGGCGTCGATACGCACTGTGAGCTCCTGTCCTTCCTCCAGCACCTCGCGGGGGTGGTGAATCCGTCTGCCGCCGCCCAGCTTGGAGATATGCAGGAGACCGTCGACACCGGGCTTAAGGGTGACAAAGGCGCCGAAATGGGTGAGCCGGCCGACCCTGCCCGTGTGGATGGAGCCGACGGGATAATTCTCGGCAACCCGGTTCCAGGGATTTTCCGTGGTCTCCCGGAGGCTGAGCGATATCCGCTGCCGTTCCCAATCCAGGCTTTTGATAACCACCTCGACCTCCATGCCCACGCTGAGCAGGTCATCAACCCGATCCACACTCCCCCAGGCAAGCTCGGATCTCGGTATCAGGCCATCGATTCCGCCGATATCGACAAAGGCACCAAAATCCCTCACAGCGCTCACCCGTCCCTTGACCCGCATTCCCTCCTCCAGGGAATTCTCGAGCAGGCGGCGCTGCTCTTCCCTTTCCTCTTCCAGCAGCACCCGGGCGGAGACGACAATGTTGCGGCCGCCCTCGCCATACTCGATGATCCGGAAGCTATAGGATCTCTCCAGATAGTCGGCGGCATCGTCAATACGCCGGATATCCAGTTGAGAATAGGGACAGAAGGCCCGGGTTGTGCCGATCATGACTTCGAAACCTCCCTTGATCTCCCGGGTCACCTTGCCCTCCACCGGGATGGAGCTCCGGAAAGCGGTTTCCAGTTGTCGATCCGATGAACTGCGGGAGCCGAGCCTGGTGGTGAAGATCATCTCGCCCCGGCCTCTGTCGACAAAGTAGACCTGGAGCCGATCGCCTTCACCGACCCTCAGTTCTCCATTTTCATCGCGCAGTTCGTCGGCCGCCAGACAGCCCTCGCTCTTGGCGCCGATATCGAGAAAAACAGTCTCCTTGCTGATGCCGACGACAACGGCCTCCAGCCGCTGGCCCGGTTGCAATTTTTTGGTGGGCGGGGCAAGGGAGCGGGAAAACAAATCGGCAAATTTTTCCTCTGTCATAATGTCCGGTTTGTTGAGGGATCGGTCCACGGCCTGTCGTGACCGTGATCTTCGCTGTCGGCTCTGGGTAGCTTGAAAATTACTGATTACTGATGATTTCCGTACCCGGCGGAGGGGTGAATGAAAAGAGCTCCGACGCTTTTCCTGGATCTTCAGCCGCAAGGCTGTTTATCCGGATATCTTTCAGATCCAGTTCGGTCACCGAGTTGAAGTGATCCTCGAAGACCACCCGGTGGATAAGAAAATCTCCATCAATCCAGAGATGGATTGCGGCAAGCCGGCTGTTTTCAGTGCGCGGTCGAAGCTGCAGCAGGCGCCACCGGCCATTGACGGCCCTCTCCCGATACCGTGTCGCCGGCGGCAGGGCGGAAAACTCATCCAGCAGCTGACGGCCGCCGGAAAAAAAGGAAAAGAGAATATCATCCTGTAATTCTTCCCGGGGAATGGTCACCATCTGTCGATCCTTGGCCGTGTAGATGAGCACGCTTTTCCCGTTGTTGATGATCACCTGGCGGTCCGGATCGTCATAGTCCCAGCGCATCATGCTGCGGCCATCACCACTGCGGAAAAAAAAGCCCTTGCCACTGCCCCGCCTTTCCCGGCCGGGAGCGGAACGGGCCCGCTGCTCAAAGCTGAAGCTGATACTGGTTACCTGATCATAAAAACGCTGCAGACCCGTTGCAAGGTCACGCGGAGAGGATGCGGCAATCTCTGTTCCAAAGCAGAATGATGCGGTGGAAAACCAGAGGGAAAGCAAGAGGACGGCCGACGGACGAAGCAGAGAAAAAAAAGAAGAAAGTTCAGACATGGACCTTTTCCAGTTGAATGGGGCGACCAAAGATCGTGTCCGCCAACTGTACTACCGAATCGGTAATATCGGAAACAAAAAAGGAACTTTCCCGTCCCCGGCCGCGCAATCGTCGGCGGAGCTCCGGATTTCCGGCGAGGAGCCGCCGCAGACCGGCGGCCACCTCGATGGAGGAATCGATGAGCCTGGTGCGACGACCCATGCGCGGCCCGATGAGATGACTGAGCAGGGGATAATGGGTACACCCCAGAACCAGGGTGTCGATATTCCTCATCCGCAGTGGATGAAGATAGCGGCGGAGAATCATTTTTGTCTCGCGCCGGTTCAGCCATCTCTCTTCAACCAGAGGCACCAGAAGCGGACAGGCCTTGCTGAAGACCTGCCACGCCGGGCGCTGCTGTCTGATCCGATGCTCGTAGATACCGCTTGCCACCGTGGCGCGGGTGCCGATAACACCGACCCTGCCGCTGCGGCTCACCGAGACGACGCGATCCACGGCCGGCGTGATTACCTCGAGCACCGGTATGGGAAAACGGCGGCGCAGGGTATCGGTCGCAGCGCTGGCAGCCGAATTACAGGCAATGACTATCAGTTCCGCCCCCTGGCCCAGCAAAAACTCGGCATTGGCGACGGAACAGGAGATAATGGTCTCGCGGCTCTTTGAGCCGTAGGGCGTTCTGGCGATATCACCGAAATAGACGAGCGGATAGCCGGGGCAGAGCTGCTCGATGGCACGGGCCACCGTCATGCCGCCGACCCCGGAATCAAATATGCCGATCATCTCTTCCCGGCGAATATCGCTTGCGGCACGAGCCGAAATTTCTCAGGCGCCGACTTGCCGTTCCGCGGCCTTCTTTTTCCGGGCTGCAATGGATTTTTTCAGATTGGTGGGCAGTCCCCGTTCCTTGCCTGCCTTTGACCGTTTTTCCGAAAGTGACTTGGCACAAAGGGGCTGACGCATGCGGAAACCATATTTCTTCCTGTACTCTTTCATGCTCAGGCCATGGGTCATGAGATGCTTTGAGGAGATCATCTTGAACTCCTGACCGCATTCGAGGCAGATGACCTTGTTGCGCCTGATTGACTTTTCGGGCGAAAGGGATGCTGTCACCTGTTCTTCACCAATCTGCCTTTCGCTGCACTCGGATTGCTGAAGTTCAATTAATGTTTGGAAAGTGTCCTTGAGTGCTGAATTCACTTCTTCAGTCGTCATCTCTTTTCTGCCGATCTGCGACTGAATAATTTCAGCGGTCATTTCTACCAATGTTTTCCCCATGAAAAACCTCCTTGTTTTATATAGGGTGTATCGCTTGCGGATTACCTAATCAACCAATCCACAGAGGCGACTGCTTCCATATACTTCTCCTTCTGCAGCAGAAGGTATAAAAAATACGAAACTTCTGCAATTTTTTTCTGCTAAAGTACAATAAAAATTGAAAAATTTGCCGTAAACAAAGCTGCTTTTCCGTTTTCCGTTGTCGGCAATCGCAGCACCTATTTATACAAATTTTGCTTATATATCAATGAGTTAAAAATATCAAGATGGAAAAAACTGATTGCCGGAGAGCCGCCGGTTGACAGACACCATGGCGAGTATTATTTTATCGCAGGGTTGCGGCGGCACCCCGTGCAGATTCCATCGTAATCGGTCACCGGCACGGCATTTTCACTTAAATTTGCAGCACCTGTGATCGGTTACGTTTCATCTCTTGCCGGCGCTCGCAGTGGTGAAACCTGCTGCGGAAATGAGGGGGTAGCGCCGGACAGACGTCAATCAGTGAAAAAAGGTGAACCCGATGCCCATATATGAGTATGAGTGTTCAGAGTGCGACAAGGTTATGGAAGTGCAGCAACGCATTTCCGATTCTCCCCTTGAAACCTGCCCCGACTGCGGCGGCAAAGTCAAAAAACTTGTGTCCATGAGCTCGTTCCAGCTCAAGGGCGGCGGCTGGTATGCAGACGGTTACAGCAACTGCGCAGGCGGTGCGAAAAATTCCTCCTCCAAGGACAAGGAGTCATCGTCTCCTCCTCCCTGCAAAAAAGAAAGCTGCAAGAGCTGTCCGGCGGCAACAGCCTAACCCGGTCAAGGCGCCGCCGGTTTCGTCGCTTTTCCCTAACAGAGGCGCGCACGACCGCCCCACTCCGTTCTGGAGACGGCAACGGCTGTCAACCCTGCCCGGGACGTTGGCCTGGAAGGTGCCGTGATATCATGCCCCGGCCTATTGTCAGCGGTGCTCTTCTTCATCTTCGCTAACGAAAACAAGGGCTCTGCCCGTTGCCAGGGCCTCAGCGGTTTTTCGCCGGGCCGATGCCAGAATACGCTGTACGGTGCCCCGGGAAACACCCATCTTCTCACCGGCCTCACCCTGGTGCAGCCCCTCCATATCGCAAAGTTTGAGGACTTCCAGTTCATCCCGGTACAGATTGATCCGTTTGATCTCCGACATGGGAATGCCGATGGGTTTGAAAGCCTTGACATAAAATGTACATTCACACCGTCTTTTCTTTTTAGGTCGTGGGGACACGGCACCTCCTCTCCATGCAAATAACCAAACCATCCCGTGAGGCTCACATTTTCATTCCCTTCTGCTCATACATAAATAATAGGAACGTTTTGGGCAAGATGTAACAATGATCTCCGGTCTCTTTCAACCGGACATCCCAGGCGCCGTCCGGCTGTTTTCCAGGCTCTCCGCAGAGATATCACGGCAATAATTTTACATATTTTCAGGAATAGACAAGCCGGGCCACATCGGGTACATTGAATGCACCGCCATGCAAAGGACGAATCCGGAACATCCAGTATGACTCATTTCCCCAACATCCGCCCATTTATTCTGCTTCTCTTTCTGCTGCTGATGCCGTTGACGACAGCGGCGGAAAATCGTCCCGAAGCGGAGATTACGGATATCATCATCACAACCTCCAACAGCCACCTGCTCCTCTTCAGCTCCATAAAAAACTGTTTTACCAACGAGATGCTTGAAGGGATCCACAACGGTATCCCGGTCACCTTCACCTTTTCCGTTGATCTCGATACGGTCAGGGAGTTCTGGTGGGACAAAAACCTCATTTCCCATTCGTTCCAACACACCCTCACCTACGACGGGCTCAACGAGGAATACAAGATCACCCTTTCGGAAAAAGACAACCTCACCATCACCACGGCTTCGCTGAAAAAGGCCAGGGAGATCATGGTGGAGGTCAACGGTCTCCGGGTAATCGAGGTCAATCGGCTTGTTCCTGATCAACCCTACGCCCTGCGCATCAAGGCACGGCTGGCGGAAAAAACATTGCCCCTGAATATCCACTATATCGTTCCTTTTATCTCCTTATGGGATTTTGAAACGGACTGGCGCACCATTGAATTCAGATACTAGGAACCGGCACAACCCCGCCGCCGGAGGAAGTGGTCAGGTCCTCGAGCTCAACCAGGGTCTTTCCCCGGAACAACGGGCACAAAAACGACGCCTCGTCAGGTATGTGATCATCGGCTGCCTGGCGCTGATTCCGCTGTTTGGCTACATCCAGGGCAGACTGCTGATCCAGGGCGCCTCTCTGCCCCTGTCCAGCAACATTCTCATCTTTTCCCTCATCAACTTCAACGTCATTCTGCTGCTGCTGATGCTCTACCTCGTGCTGCGCCACCTGGTGGAACTCATCTTCGAACAGCGAAAAAACATCCTCGGAGCCCGGTTGAGAACCAAGCTGGTGGTCGCCTTCATTTCCCTCTCCCTCATTCCCACCGCCCTGCTCTTCTTCATTGCCCTGCGCTTTGTCTCCACCAGTATGGACTACTGGTTCAACACCAATGTGGAAAACTCGCTGCAGTCCTCCCTGCACCTGGCGCAGTCCATCATCAAAAACAAAAAGGAACAGGCCCTGGCCCACGGCAGCCAGATCGCCTCCCTGCTGGAATCCGGCCATCTCTCAACCCACAACCTGGCGGAACTGGAGACCTTTTTCACCATGACCCTCAACTCCAGTACGGCCGGTGGCCCGGATGCGATTTCCCTGGTGTCCACAACCGGCAAACGGCTGGTTTCCGTGCGCCTCTCCGGCCTTGCCGTGGCCGGCCTGCCGGAAATTCCCATCGAACCCCTGCGTCACACCATCGCCGGCGGTAAATCGCGCATAATCACCCAGAAAAGCAGTGTGGGCGAACTGGTGCGCAGCATCATTGCCGTCAGTCCGACAACCCGGGACGGCAACCGCGTCCTGCTGGTCACCACTCTGCTCATCCCGAGGACCCAGCTGCAGCGCATGGAATCGATCATGACCGGCATCAACGATTACCGGCAGCTCATCATGCTCAAGGCGCCGATCAAGACAAGCCTCCTCATCATGCTGCTGATCATCACCCTGCTGATCATCTTCGGCGCCACCTGGTTCGGATTTTTCATCGCCCGGGGAATCACCGGCCCCATCCACAAGCTGGCCATCGCCACCCGCCGCGTGGCCGACGGCGAGCTCGACTTTGTCCTGGAAAAGGAATCCGATGATGAAATGGGCCTGCTGGTGGAATCGTTCAACAAGATGACCGCCGATCTGGCGGCCAGCAATCACCGGCTGGCAGAGGCCCACGACGCGCTGCGCAAGAGCAGCGCCGTGGCCGACCAGCGCCGCCGCTACATGGAGACGGTTCTCAAAAACGTTGCCGCCGGCGTCATCTCCATTGACGAGCACGGCCATATCAAATCCATCAACCGTTTTGCCGAAAATCTGTTGAGAATCGACAGCGACCTCTTTTTGAACAAGCATTACGAGGAGGCTCTCACGGGTGAATATCTCGACATTCTCAAAGGCTATTTCCGCGAGCTGCATGAATCGGACAAGTCCACCATCGAACGTCATCTCCGCCTTGCCATCGGCAAAAAAATGCTCTCCCTGCTGGTCAATATCACCCAGCTTGAAAACGACCGCCATGAACCCCTCGGCTACGTAATCGTCTTCGACAACCTGACCAAGCTCGAAAAGGCCCAGCGCATGGCAGCCTGGCGGGAGGTGGCCCGCCGCATCGCCCATGAAATCAAAAATCCGCTCACTCCCATCCAGCTCTCGGCCCAACGGTTGCGGAAACGCTATCTGGACAAACTGGCTTCAGACGGAGACATCTTCGACCAGAGCACCGCCACCATCATCGGCCAGGTGGAGGTCATCAAAAGCCTTGTCAGTGAGTTCTCCCGGTTTGCCCGAATGCCGAAAATCATCAAAAAACCGGGAAACCTCATCCAGCTTGCCGAAGAGATCGTCACCCTCTACAAGGAGGCCCACAAGTACATCACCTTTACCCTGACCATCCGGGGTGAAATTCCCGTCATCTCCTTCGACGCCATTCAGATCAAAAGGGTGTTGATCAACCTGCTGGACAATGCCGTGGCCATTCTCTCCATCGGCAGCATGGTGGAGATATGCATCAAGGTCGATGGAGACGGAAAACATGTTGCCATGGCGGTCAAGGACAACGGTCCGGGCATCGACCGCAAGGACAAGCTGCGCCTCTTCGAACCCTACTTTTCCACCAAAAAATCGGGTACCGGTCTGGGCCTGGCCATCGCCAACACCATCATCGCCGAACACGGCGGCACCATCCGCGTCCGCGACAACATCCCCAGCGGCACGGTCTTCACGGTTATGTTGCCGATCGACAACAATTAGGGTAAAAAA
>Ga0256914_1000893_pt1 | contig 28652 bp, 21 predicted proteins | sample HulkmetaG_FD_191571 | JGI IMG/M metagenome (GOLD analysis project Ga0256914, IMG submission 191571) | Hydrothermal chimney microbial communities from Main Endeavour vent field at the Juan de Fuca Ridge, Pacific Ocean - Hulk | ecosystem: Environmental > Aquatic > Marine > Hydrothermal vents ... | reverse complement strand
TGCAATTCATCAAACGCCTGCAGGAAGAGGAGAAGCAATTCCGCCTGATGATTTACCCTGGTTTGAACCACAGCTTGCTTGGTCCCTACGCGCGTTTCCATCTGTACAGCATGATGACCGATTTTATTTTTCATAATTTGTAAATACGCAATCGGGAATGACCTGTACGGCAGCTTGTGTACGGGTCATTCCGTTTTTTTATTTGTTGTCTAATAGCTACCGGTCGAATTTCGGATCGTTTCCCCTTGTGCATGTCTTTTAACTTCGTGTTTGTTTCTGTGAAGATAAAATGGTAAATTGATGAAAACATAAGAGGAGAAGACATGTTTCAAAGCGTATTGCATCTCATTTTCAATACCATCCAAAATTATCCGCAAAAAACGGTTTTTCGCTATTTCCGCAATCATGAATGGCAAAAAATCACCTATGCTCAGATGGGAGAGCAAATAGAACAATTGGCACTGGCTCTGATGGCACACGGGATCGGTAAGCAAGACCGGGTAGCCATTTTATCTGATAATTTACCCGAATGGCCTATAACCGATTTTGCCGTTTTCGGACTGCGCGGAGTGGTGGTGCCGATTTATCCCACATTACCTGCGAATCAAATCGCATATATTTTAAAGGATGCCGGGGTAAAGGCTATATTTGTCGAAAATGCCTTGCAATACGATAAAATAATGTCCGTAAAAGAAAAGTTACCCGCTTTGGAATCGGTATTCAGTTACGAACCGTTAGCCGGTGTCACTTGTTTTGTTGATTTGCTTGAAGAGGGAAAACGTCTTTCCGCACAAAATGCCAAGGCGTTTACGCGTTCTATGCAGGCCATTGATCCCGAAGCCGTTTGTAGCTTGGTGTACACGTCCGGAACGACGGGCGAGCCCAAAGGAGTAATGCTTTGCCACCGCGGTTTTGTGAACGATATTGTCCATTCGGAATCGGTTTTGGGCTTGCGGTCGGATGATGTGTTTCTGTCATTTCTACCGTTAAGTCATTTATACGAACGGTTAGCAGGACATTGGTGCGCCATGTACAAAGGCGCTACCATTCATTATGCGCGCGGTATCGATACGGTAATCGAAGATGTTTCCTTTGCCCGTCCTACCATCATGGTAAGCGTTCCGCGGTTGTACGAAAAAATTGCCAATGCCATGCAGGAAAAAGCGGAGCAGGGATCGGCATTAAGCCGTAATATTTTTTATTGGGCCATTGGTACGGGACTGGAATATCACGAACAAAAACGCAAAGGTGATGTTTCCAAATGGTTGGAACGCCGCTACAAATTAGCCGAAAAATTGGTTTTTAATAAGGTGAAAGCTAAATTAGGAGGACGGTTTCGCCATCCCATTGCCGGAGGAGCACCACTTTCCGTGGAAACGTTAAAGATTTTTGAGGCCATCGGATTGCCCATTATCGAAGGTTACGGAATGACGGAAACCCATCTGATAATTACCTTAACGCCGCCTGGGCAGGTACATTACGGTTCGTGCGGTAAGCCTATTCCGAAAGTACAAGTTAAAATTGCCGAAGACGGAGAAGTACTGGTTAAAGGGCCTACGGTTATGAAAGGTTATTACAACAAGCCGGAAATGACCCGTGAGGTTATTGACAAAGATGGCTGGTTACATACCGGGGATATCGGCTATCTTGATGAGGAAAACTATCTATTTTTAACCGATCGCAAGAAAAACATTATTGTAACTTCCGGCGGTAAAAACGTTGCTCCTGCGCCCATTGAACACAAACTGAAAACCAGCAAGTTTATTGATGAGGTGTGTCTGGTGGGTAATCACCGGAAATTTATTTCTGCACTTATTGTTCCTTCTTACGAAATGTTGCACATCTGGGCAAAAAACCAAGGGCTTCAAATTGACGATGATGGTAGCTTGCTAAACCATATCGATGTTCACCGTTTAATTCAAAGCGAAATCGATCGTTTGCAGGAAGAATTTGCTCGTTACGAAAAAGTAAAAAAATTTATTCTGCTACCCGAACCGTTTTCTATTGAAAAGGGGGAGCTTACACCCAGCCTTAAAATTAAACGCAGTACGATAGAAAAACATTTTAAGGATTTAATCGATTCGTTATATGAAAATTAATGTAGGCGGTTTAACGCTTACCTGTCATTTTTAATACCGGAGATAATGGGTTGTGTTGATTGCCAAAACGTTAAAATCAAAGGTTTGTACGCCTGTGCAATTTTCTTATTGGTTGTATCGTCCTGCCAGGCCGAAAAGGCATCATTCATGGCCTTTAGTTGTTTTTTTACACGGAGCTGGTGAGCGTGGCAATGATTTGAATTCGGTAAAGCGCCACGGGCCTTTGAAATTAGTCGAACAGGGTGAAAATTTTCCTTTTTTGATTGCCGCTCCGCAATGTCCCCAAAACGATTGGTGGTTTACCTCCGAATTGGATGCATGGTTATCGGAACTATTGAAACAATTGCCGGTTGATGAAAAACGCATTTATTTAACGGGATTAAGCATGGGAGGCTTCGCAACTTGGTATTGGGCCATTGAACATCCGGAACGTTTTGCTGCTATTGCACCTGTTTGCGGAGGCGGAGAACCCTTTTTAGTCGAACGCATAAAAGACGTTCCCGTGTGGGCTTTTCACGGGGCAGATGACAATGTGGTTCCGTTACGACGTACGCTTGAAATGGTTGATGCGTTGAAAAAAGTCGGTAAAAATGTTCGCTTTACGGTTTATGAGAATACAGGTCACGACTCATGGACAAAAGCATACAACACCCCCGAACTATACGAATGGCTATTAATGCAAAATAAATAGTCCGTTTTGCTAACGTTTTGAAATTGATTTGCCCACCATCCATTGAATTGAAAGAAAAAAATAAACTTTTTTACCTATCTTTCGTACTTTGCAAAAAGTTCTAAAATTTGGGAGTTCGCTATGAAAACGCTGCGTTTTTTCTTCATTGTCATGCTGGTTCCGTTGCTAGTGTATGCACAGTACGTCAGCATACCTGCCGCCCGTTACGGCCTGAGTATTGGGAATTCCAATAACTTTACCGGCCTGAGGATTAATTGGAGCGATCGAAACGTAGAAAAAATAAAGGGTTTAAACATTACGCTCTGGCGGGCAAAAAACAACAAAAATGCAATAGTGGAAGGAGCTTCCTTTGGGTTGATGCCTGAGGCCAAAAGCATGTATGGCTTGCAGGCAGGTTTGTTGGGAATTTCTGCGTCAAAAGAAACAGTAGGCATAAATTTGGGCTTGTTGGGTGTTGGAGCAGAAAACAATATTAACGGATTAAATTTGGCCGGCCTGGGCATGGGTAGCGGAACGTCCATTTCCGGAATTTCGCTTTGCGGCATCGGTTTGGCCAGCGGTGGTACGGTGAGTGGCATTTCTTTTGCCGGGCTTGCACTTGGTGCCGGAGAATCGTTAAAAGGATTGAATATCGCCTCCTTGGGTGTGGGAGCAGGGGAGAACATTAAGGGAATTACCTTGGCTGGTCTGGGCGTAGGCTGCGGACAAAGCATTACCGGACTGACGATTGCCGGTTTTGGTGCCGGAGCAGGTGAGTCGGTTTCGGGATTGACCGTTGCCGGATTGGGTGTTGGTGCTGGAAAACAAATGACCGGAATACAAATCGCTTTGTTTGGCCTAGGAGCAGGTAAACGTTTAAAGGGCGTAAATATTGCAGGCTTTGGCCTTGGTGCCGGAGAAGAAGTTTCATGGTTAAATATCGCTGGTTTTGGCGTCGGTTCAAAAAATATTAAAGGATTAACCATCGCCGGTTTTGCCGCTGGCGGTGAACATATCAGTGGCGTTACCTTAACCTTGGGGCAAATTAGAGTCAAAAATAACGGTAAATACAAGGGTTTTGCTTTGAGTAGCTTTAACTATTTTAAAGGTGAGCAAATAGGGGTAGCGGTCGGATTATTCAACTACGCAAAACGCTTGCATGGAGTACAAATAGGGCTGGTGAATTATGTAAAGGAAAATCCTCTGTTTCTACGTTATATGCCGTTAATTAATTTTAATTTTTCGGGTAAATAGCATTCGCAAATGAAATATTAACGGTAAGCAAACCGAAGAAGTTTAAATTAAAAAACATACGGGTTCAGGAGAATGGTGCAAATACCCGAATTAAAAAAAAAGCCGCTGGCAGAACCAACGGCTTTTTTTCTACTAATTTGTTTATTTTTTCTTGGGTATGGGGTGCGCAATTTTAGCGGCATACTTCTTAAAATCAAACGGTTTGTAGAACGGGTTTTCTTTGTTGTGGCAACGTACGCAAACTTCTTTTGTAGGAAGAATTAAACCGTTTGCTAAGGATTTTTCGTGGTTAATCATGATACTTCGTTTACGATACACACTCCCCGGTCCATGACAAGATTCACACTCAACGCCTTCGGCCATGGTCAATTTACCTTTGGGATCTATTTCGTCTTTTTTAATCGAGCCCATGGTGGAATGGCATTTGGTGCATTTGGGATCTGTCGAAGGATCTTTAATACCGTGTGCTTTGGCATAGTCCAAAGATTTTTTACTCTTCAATGTTTCCATGGCCTTGGCATGCGGGCCGTTTTTCCAGATAGTATACTGTTTGCCGCTTTTTCTTGTGTTATGACACGTTTTGCATTTGGCAACCCCTACGTATTTGAATTTTGGGGTACCGGCGTAAACAACACTCATGGCCAAGAGAAACATGATCGCAACACTAAGTACTTTTTTCATAACGCACTCCCTCATTTTGTTAATAATAAAATTATCGAAATCATTTTACTAAAAAACCATTCTATTTTCAAGTTATTTGATAAATAAAGTTAAATTTTTCACGCAATAATTCAAAAATCATATTTAAGTTAACAACTGAAAAAATAAAAACATAGGCCATTAAATCTAATTCCGTAGCTACCAAAAGGTTTTTTCCACGGAATTATGCATCCTTTTTTCCGGAATAAAAGTAAGAGAAAAAAATTTTTAACCGCAAATAAATGGAATCTATTTTTCCTCTGTTACAAAACTGATTGTTGCGATTTTTTTATTTGGGATATTGATTCTTGTGTTTAATATCAAAAATTAATTTTAAAAATAATCTAAATTTGGTTTTATTTTTTATTTCATTAAATAAGGGGAACACTATGAAGCGTTTTTTTACTTTAATCCTTTTTGCTTTAATGAGTCAATATCTGTTCGCTAATTCTTTTGTTGGATTTAAAAAAGATGTTATCGCAATTAAAATCAATACCTCGTTCGCCAAGCAAATAAATCCTAAACAATTCTCAAAAGGTCTCACTGGAGTGCAAGATGTGGACGCCTTAAGTCAAAGCTTAAAGGTCGGCCATGTTCATCGATATTTTAAATTGAGTAAAACATTTTTAAATGATCGCAATAAAGATTTGAATAATTGGTTGCTACTGTATTTTCCCGATTCTATTGATCCGGAACAAATCAGTGCGCAATACAAACAACTCTCCAGCGTTATTTCGGCCGAACCCATTGCCATTCACAGTGTATTCAAAACCCCGAACGATACTCGCTATTCCGACCAATGGCATATCAATCAATCGAACGATGCGGATATCGATGCTCCGGAAGGTTGGGATTTGTCGACAGGTGATTCATCAATAATCGTTGCCGTTTTGGATACGGGCGTGGAATGGTGGCATGAAGATTTGGCCGGAAGCAAAGCGGATAAAACAGACCGCACAACCATTGCCGGTAACATGTGGATTAATCGTAACGAACTGGCTAATACCGATCCCAATGTGGATGAAGACGGTAACGGCTACAATGATGATTGGATCGGCTGGGATTTTGTTACCGGCAATCCCCAATTTTTAAATTTGGGCGATGATTATGATGTTGCGGATAACGACCCCAGCGACGGAGAAGGTCATGGAACACATTGCGCCGGAAATGTGGGTGCGATTACAAATAACGGCGTGGGCGTTTGTTCCGCAGCCGGTGGCTGGGGAGAAGATGCCAACGGAATGGGAAACGGTGTTAAAATAATGGCTTTGCGTATCGGATGGAGTGATTTCCCTTCGGGACGGGTTTCCATGGATTTTGCCGCTCAGGCCTTTATTTACGCTGCAGAAAATGGAGCCAAAATAGCTTCGTGTAGCTGGGGGTCCAGTGAAACGGACGCTCTGAGAGATGCGGTTAACACTTTTTTATACGGAACAACTTCTCCGACATCGTCCGATGCCAAAATTCGTTTGATATTTGTTGCGGCCGGAAATAATAGCAATGAAGATCAAAATTATTTGAATAGCAGAGATGACATAATATCGGTTGCTGCTACGGACGAAAATGACAATGCCGCCAGTTTTACCAACTACGGAACCTGGGTGGATATTTCGGCACCGGGGAATAATATTTTGAGCACATATAAAGGAGGCGACTACAAATCATTAAGCGGGACCTCAATGGCCACCCCCATCACCGCCAGCGTGGCAGCCGCCATTTGGTCGTACGATCCTTCTTTAACGGCAAGTCAGGTAGAAAATTATTTATATCAGGGGGCTGAAAATATTGATGCGACTTTAGATGCCAAATATATCGGCAAAATGGGAGCCGGACGCGTAAGTTTATACGGCTCGTTAAGCTTAATTATTAATCACGCGCCTTTAGCTGTTGCGGATACATCCGTAATTTCAGAAGATCATACGGCTGCCATACCTGTTTTGAAAAACGATTCCGATCCGGACGGAGATCCCCTTTCGTTTACCCTCATTGATGCCGCGCACAATGGCACCGCCAGCCAGTCCGGGGATACCGTTTTGTACACACCCAATACAAATTTTTTCGGGCAGGATAGTTTTCGCTACCAATTAAGTGATGACAGAGGCGGGTTGGACACAGCTATGGTGCGTATTACCGTAACTTCTGTGAACGATGCACCGCAAATCGTCAACCTGCCGAACGATCTTTTTATCGATACCAATTCCTGTACAAGCTTGTACATGCCCGATTACGAACAGGATGTGGACACTCCGGATTCGCTTTTAACCTGGTCTTTTTCCGTAAGCGATCCGACAGCTATCAGCTATTCCTATTCCGAAACGACCGATTCGTTGGAAATTTGTTCTTTAGGTCCGGTGGGCACTTATTACGTTTACACCACTTTAACCGATGATAGCGGTGCTTACGATCAGGATACGATTACGGTTCATGTAGATATCCCCGCCTCGGTGCAAAAAATTGCCAAAGGTATTCCGAATAAATTTGATATTTTACCCAATTATCCGAATCCGTTTAATCCGACTACAACCATTCGCTATCAGTTGCCCAAAGCCTCTTTTGTTGAAATTTCTTTATTTAACATGCGAGGTCAACATATCGCTACATTGGTCGAAAAGTTTCAACAGGCAGGTTATTACCAAATTCAACTGAATTCCGGGCATATGGCAAGTGGCGTATATTTTTATAAAATAAAAGCGGGTCGATTCGTAAAAGTGCGTAAAATGACCTTATTAAAGTAGCAAAATATAGGCAAATTTTGATTCTGTGACTTGTGACAATTCATAAAAAGTTAATTATTTTATTTTTAAGTATTAATAAATTCAGGATGAGACCAAGATTTTGAAGGAGGCAATATCTATGTTAAATAGCAAATTGACGATTTTAATTCTTTTTGTTTTGGGAATAGCTGCCATGCAGGCCTTTGCCCAGAGTAGCGACCCCTTCCAAAATCCGGTGGTGCTCATTAGCGATACTAGCGAATGCCTTGGCGTAGCTGTTGGCGATTTTAATAACGATGGCTGGGATGATATTTTTATCGCGCGCGGTGATTCCAGAGAGGGAAATCCGTTTACCAATTTATTGTTTAAAAACAATTCGGGAACACTTGCACAAGTTACCGGAGTTGGCCCTGTTACCGAAAATCTAATCTCGGTGGGCTGTAGTTGGGGCGATTATAATAATGATGGCTATATTGATTTGTACATTGCCGAAGCCAAAGAAGGTGGCATGCCCTATGATCCTATTCCGCCCAACAATCTCTATTTAAATGATGGCCCGGATGAATTTACCTTTACTAAAGTAACGGATGCGGGGCCTATTGTAACGGATGAAATCGATTCGCGTGTTGTGGCCTGGGGAGACCGAAACAACGATGGGCTGCTCGATATGTTCATTGATAACGGTTTGGTCGTTTTTAGTTCCAACGGTAAAGCACAAAATAGTTTTTACACAAATATAGACGGCTCTACCTTTCACCGTGATAGCGTAAGCGATGTGGGATTAATTGTCAGTGACAGTACCCAATACAAAACGTTTGGCTCCGGGTTCGGTTGGTGCGATTACAATAACGATGGCTGGATGGATATTTTTAATTGTTCCGGCGGTGGCGCAACCAACCGTTTGTGGAAAAATAATAACGGCAACGGATTTGTTGAGACCCTTTCAAAGACTTTTCAGGATACAACCGGAGGCATTCGTTTTTCCAGTGTCGGTTGTAGCTGGGGCGATTTTAACAACGACTGGAAAATGGATTTGTTCGTAACCAATGCCATCGATAGCCCAGCAGGCAATAATTTCCTTTATGTAAATTACAGTACCGCTACTAAAGATTCGTTTCTCTTTTTAGGTGCAAACGCCGGAGATGTTTTTAACGATTATTATTACTCTCAAGGCTCGGTCTGGATTGATGTGGATAATGACGGTGATTTGGATTTGTTTACCAGTAGTTTAGGACGCTCCGATACCGATTCGTCGCGCCTTTACATCAATAGCGGATATCCCGATTATCAGTTGACGGCTATTCCCAGTGTAACCGAAGCGCTGGATCCTGGTGACGGCACCGGCCGGGGGAACGGACGTGCCGTGGCTGCCCTTGACGTGAACCATGATGGTGCCATGGATTTGGTCGTTACCCGTGTTGGCGAACCGCTACTTTACATGAATAAAGGTACCACTAACGGCTATTTGAATGTAAAATTGGTTGGGTTAACCAATTACACCAATAAACTGGCCATTGGTGCCAAAGTAAAAATAATTGCCCATATTCCGGAACAGGGAAGTGGCTGGACAAGACAAATGCGCGAAATATCCGGCATTACAGGGGGATTGGCCCAAAGCAGTCAAGTGGCTCATTTTGGCGTGGGAACTGCCGATGTGATCGATACCCTTTTGGTGGAATGGCCGGTTTCCGGCAATGTGGATGTGTATACCAATATCGCACCGAACCAAACCATCGAAATTATCGAAACAAAACCCAGCGCAATCGGGCAAAAAGGCGCAGTGCTAAAAAAATACGAACTCGGTCAAAATTATCCGAATCCGTTTAACCCGACTACTTACATTCCGTTCACCTTGCCCAAAACAGAACGGGTTACCATTGTATTGTTCAATATTTCAGGACAAAAAATTACCACAATTTACAACGGTGTGCGTCCGGCGGGCAAACACATAGTTCGTTTCCACCCGACCAATTTGGCCTCCGGCGTTTATTTTTACAAATTAAAAGCCGGAAATTTTGAAGCCGTCCACAAGATGATGCTATTAAAATAAATAACGAATTTTACACAGCACAAAAAAAGCCCGTTCAACGAACGGGCTTTTTTATCGGTACTCTATCGCTATCGCATAAATTAAAGGTAAGGTCGTTGACGTTCTTTCCCCTTATAAAAACTATTGGCACCAATTTCCCCTCGTTCGGAGCAAACAAACATTTCAAAGGAAGCATCATGCCCTGCAGACGGGTCGTATAAAATCTCGATGTGTCAAAATTATTTTAGATATTGCGAAAAATGTTTTTTGAACTTTTGTAATTTGGGATTAATTACCAACTGACAATACGGTTCTTGCGAATTACGATCGTAATAATTTTTGTGGTACGATTCGGCGGGGTAAAAAGCTTTAAAAGCTACAACCTGCGTAACAATGGGTTTATCGAAAATCTTTTCTTTTTCCAATGCAGTAATGGAACGCAAGGCAATTTCCTTTTGGCTCGCATCGTGATAAAATATAACCGACCGGTACTGAGTACCAATATCGTTGCCCTGCCGGTTTAACTGAGTGGGATCGTGAATTTGCCAAAAAATATCCAAAATCTCTTGAAAACTAATGATTCGAGGATCAAATTCAATTTGGAGCACTTCGGCATGCCCTGTTTCTCCGGAGGAAACCTGTTCATAAGTCGGATTTTTTACATAGCCTCCGGAATAACCGGAGGTTACTTTGTAAACTCCTTTGACACGTTTGAAGATAGCCTCCATGCACCAAAAGCAACCACCTCCCAACGTAGCAATTTCACGGGTATTGTCCACGATCCGCTCCTTATTTTTAAATACAGGTTCGTTGGCTTTAAGATTACCGAAACCAATAAAAAGCAAAATAAACAACAACCCAACCAAATGAAAAAAATATTGTTTGCCAGCCATAACCTTGCCCCTCTTTTTGGTAACAATTAAAGCATTTACAAATGAAACGTAAGAAAAAGCTCTAAAATTTCATCGAATTCGGTAAAAGCGTATCGTTGCGGTTGCAAAGCGTACATTAATATACTAATTTCATTTTAAGCTTTACGTTATGATGCTCGGGATACTTCGACATTTATTCGTAAAGGGTCGACCGTAGAACTCTGAATTTAATCTATGAGCTCGGATTAGTTATGGATAATAAAATACACAAACCAGGTATTTGGATTTCTGTTTTTGTTATTGCCAATTTGATTTTGTTTTTTTATTTAATACATCCCACGCGTTGGTTTATAGCACCCAAAAAAGAAGTAAAACTTTTTTATGTCGATAATATTTCGGATACGCACAAGTTTTTAATTGACAAATTTAATCGTGAAAATCATGGCAAAATTCATGTGATACCGGTAAATCTTCCTTTTGAAAAATTTACCACAAACGAACGTAAGGAAATGTTAGCCCGTTCGTTACGCAGTAAAAGCGAGCGTATAGATGTTTTTACAGTTGATGTCATCTGGACGCCGCGTTTTGCCAAATGGGGCGCTTCATTGGCTTCTTTTTACAACGAAGCCGAGCTCCGACAATTTATTCCTCAGGCATTGCAAACCTGTTATTACAATCAACATTTGGTGGCTGTGCCGTTTTATCTGGATGTCGGGCTTTTGTATTATCAAAAAGGACTACTGCGGCGCCTGACCGATTTTAAAACGCTAAATCGACGTATCGAAGAAGGCCTGACCTGGGATGAGATGATTTCCATTGGCAAACGCCTAAATAAAAAGCGCTATCCTATTTTTCTTTTTCCCGCGGATAATTTCGAAGGTTTGATGTGCGTATTTTACGAAACACTGTCGCCCCAGGATATTAAGGAGATGTTTGGCAGGGATAGCGTTCATTTAAATAACCCGGCAGCGCGGCGCGGCCTGCAATTACTTTATGATTTTATTCATCGTTACCATTTTACACCGCCTCAGGTATGTGATTTTGATGAAATTGCCTGTTACAATATGATGCTGGAAAAAGGAGGCCTCTTCCTACGAGGTTGGCCAGGCTTTTGGATTAGTGTGGATGCTTACAATACCTATCATTCTAAAAAAAGAGAAATTGCCATTGCACCGGTTCCGCATTTTCCGGGGCAAAAAAAGACGGCTATTTACGGCGGATGGAATTTTATGATTGCCGATAAATCCAAACATAAGGCTGCAGCCATTAAATTAATCAAATTTTTTCAACGACCGGAAAATCAGAAAATTCTGTTTACCATGGGAGGTTTTTTGCCCACCTTAAACAGGGTGTACCAAGATTCATCCTTGCAGGCGGATCATCCGGAAATTTTAATGTTGCGGCGTTTGTTGGATAACGGGCAGTTCCGGCCCATGCGCGAAGATTACACCCGAATTTCCGATGTAATGTCCTTTTATTTCAGGAAAGCTTTAAAAGGCGAAATTTCCATTACCACAGCATTAAATAAAGCCCAAAACGCCATTAACGGACAGCGTATTAATTTAAAGTGATCAAACCCCATGAAAGAACGTTTTTCGAAATCGTTTAAAAACTATCACTTTGAATGGAAACATTTACTGGTACTGTTTATTGTTTTGATTATTTTCCAGTTAGTGGTATCATATATCAACAAGGCCTCTTTGGCTAAACTTATCGAAGAAACGCAAAACTGGTACAAATTGGACTCTGCCGAAAAATTGGCAAATTTAACCACCACCTCCATCGAACTGCTTATCGAAACAAATCCGCCTTCAGCGCATTATTCTCTGGCGCGGGAAAAAAACCTGATTCAGGCTTTTAATATTATTTTTTCGCAGCAAATCTTACAACAAAACGTTCAAAAAATTTGTTTGGTCGGGCGTTATCATAAAAGTTATTACGCTATCGATAACGGACAGGATTTGTACGATTTTTTCTATCGTAAGCATCCGAATTCCAATTCGGACTTGAGTCAGGAACAGAAAACGATCGATTTGTATCGTTCGCTGGAAAACGATTTGCGACAAAAAGAACAGATCATAAGCGTTCGTAACGGCGAATTTTTTCAGGTGTTGGTACCATTGGCTCCGCGCGGCGAATACATCGGTGCATTATACATGCGCATAAAACCCGATTTTGGCTTTATTGCCCAACAAATTACGTCCAATTACGATGAAACGGCATTGATTTTTTCCGTACTTATTTTGTTCGGGTTGCTGGCTATGTTTTATATTTCGGCTTACACCGTACGCGAACGGGATGAAGCGCAACAATTGCTTTTTAAAGAACGCGAAAAATACATAAAGGAACATATTGCTCACCAAAAAGAAGCGCTGTTTACCAAACGCATTTACCACACCCATCATAAGGCCGAAAAAATTATGGGTTTCATCAAAGAAGATTTGCGTAATTTAAACAAAGAAAATATCGATTTAATTAAACGCCGGACCACCAAATATGCCAATTTTATCAGTCGCGTCATTTACGATATGAAGTGGTACGATCCGCCGTTGCAAACTATTCGCAGCCCGTATTTTAAAACGGATCTAAACGAGGTGATTACCTTTATTGTGGAAGCCATTTTTAAACGAACATCCAAGCAATTACACCATGTGCATTTTGAACTCCGTTTCGACGAAACACTTCCGCCAATTTCGATCAATGAATTTGTTGTTTGGGAAATTATTGAACCTCTTATTCAAAATGCGGTGGATCATGCCGGACGTGATGAAATTACCATTCGCATTCAAACCATGTTTTCGCAGACAGAAAATAGAGCGACCGTAACCATAGAAGACAACGGAAAGGGAATTTTGCCCGAATTGCTGGCAACGGATCATAGTGGCATTCGGCGGCTATTTCTGGAGAATATTTCGACCAAGGAAGAAGGACGCAATACGGGGTACGGATGCTATTTGTCCTTTCAAATTGCGCAACGATGTGGCTGGCATTTGGACGCGTTTAATGTAGACAAAGGCGGTGCCTGTTTTAAAATCTCAATACCTCTGCATGCTCACCCCGTGGTACAAACGCCCACGGAGAATGTCATCTCGGGCGGTTCATAAAAAGATGAACTACCAATCGAATCAAAACAACCATAGGGAAAAAAGATGGATTTGAATCAAAAAATAACTATCCTTTTAATCGAAGACGAAGATTACGACGTAACAAGAGTAAAACGAACCCTTGAGCCTTTTAAAGAGCAAATCATTATTCGCAAAGTAGTACCCGACGGCCAATCGGCCTTACGCGTTTTGGAAAAGGAAACCGGCTATTTTGATGTGGTGATTATGGATTATCAATTGGTCGGAGGCATTTCAGGCGAGGGGCTAATTCGACGCATTAAGGAACTTGACGAAAGCCTGCAAATTATTGTGATTACTAAAATGACGGTCAATATTACCGATTTCGATTTTGCCAACCGTCTGCTTAAGGCTGGTGCCATGTGGTATTGCACCAAGTATCCCGGTGATATCGAAGAATTTATTTATCAACCGACCGATTTTATTTTAAATATTTTGAATGCCTACGAAAAACGAATGTTGTTTAAAAAAGAGCAAAATTCGAAACGCAAATTGCTACGCACCATTGAAGAACTGTTAGCGCAAAAAACGATAATCGGGCAATCCGAAGCCATGCAAGATTTGCGTGAACGCATTCGGAAAGCAGCCCGGCAAGATACCACGGTTTTGATTACCGGTGAATCGGGAACGGGTAAAGAGCTGGTAGCCACCCATTTACACTATTTGAGTAAACGACGGTTTGAAAAGTTTTTAACCATTAATTGTGGCAGTTTGCCGCATGATTTAATCGAAAGCGAACTGTTCGGCTTTGAAAAAGGATCATTTACCGGTGCCAGTACTCAAAAAAAAGGATTGTTCGAAGCGGCCCATCATGGAACCGTATTTTTGGATGAAGTAGGAGAGCTCCCCCTTTCGGCGCAAGTTAAGTTACTCCGCGTACTGCAGGAGGGAGAAATCGATAAAATCGGACGAACCGACAAAATTTTAGTTGATGTCAGGGTAATTGCAGCCACGAATAAAAATATTTTGCAGGCTGTCAGGGAAAAAACTTTTCGCGAAGATCTCTTTTACCGTTTGAATGTTATTACCTTGCATATTCCGCCCTTACGTGAACGCCCGGAAGATATCGAAGAGTTGATAGCCTTCTATTTTAAAACCTTTCAAAACGAAATGGGCATTGAAGCTCCGCGCATTACAAGCGATGCATTGCGGTATTTGCAGGATTTCGAATGGCCCGGCAACGTGCGTCAGTTGCAAAACGTGGTGCAACGTTTGCTTTACAATACAAATGGATTGGTAGATGTTAAGGATGTTAAAGAAGCATTGGGCCTATTTGTTACCCAAAGCAGGCATGCAGCGGAACGCTTTCGCTGGGATGCACAAAAAATTATTCCCTGGCGTGAAATGGAGCGTAACCTAAAACGCAGCTATTTCCAATTTGTACGCAAACACGCCAAATCGGATGCGGAAGCCGCGCGTCATTTAGGGTTGGCACCGCCCAATTATTACAGAATGTGCAAAGAATTGGGCATTAAATAAGCATTTAAAACAAAGTTTACATCCGGAAATGAAATGAAAAATGTTATTACCATTTTGATTTTCTGGCTTTTTATTCAAGAAGTATTGAGCGAACCGGTCGATTTTGAATCGTCGAATTTACCCATAGTAGTCATCAATACGCACGGAAAAACCATCCCCGATGCCTATCGTATCATGGCGGATATGGGTATTATCTTTAACGGGTCCGGACAGCGCAATCATGTAAATGATCCGTTTAATGATTATAACGGAAAAATTTCCATCGAATTGCGTGGCTCCAGTTCGCAAATGTTTCCCAAAAAACAATACGCTCTGGAAACCGAATATGCCGACGGCCAAAATCGGAATGTTGCTTTACTCGGATTGCCGGAGGAAAATGATTGGATTTTAAACGGTCCTTATTCGGACAAATCATTAATTCGCAATGTACTTATTTATCGTTTGGCTCGCGATTTGGGCCGTTACGCCAGCCGCACACGGTTTTGTGAATTGGTGCTTAACGGTGATTATCGCGGTGTTTATGTGTTAATGGAGAAAATCAAAAGAGACAAGCATCGGGTGAATATTGCCAAGCTAAAACCGGACGAGATTTCCGGAGACGATTTGACCGGAGGCTACATTGTAAAAATTGACAAATTGGCCGGTGAACACGTAGATGGCTGGTATTCTGTTTTTCCGCCGTATCCTGAAGCCAAGCATCGCATTTATTTTCAATATCATTATCCAAAACCCGATAAAATTGCAGAGGCGCAAAAGACCTACATCCGAAATTTTATTTTTGATTTTGAGAAGACTCTGTTCGGTCCGAATTATCAGGATCCTCAAAAAGGATATTATTCTAAAGTCGATCTCAATTCTTTTGTCGATTATTTTATTTTGAATGAAATTTCCAAAAACGTAGATGGTTACCGTTTAAGTGCCTTTTTTTACAAGGATAAAGACAGTAACGATCCCCGATTGCATGCTGGGCCTATTTGGGATTTTAATATTGCATTTGGCAATGCCGATTACTACCACGCGTTTTCTGTAAAAGGATGGCAAGCAGATATTAATTACGATACGCAATTTATGGAATGGGACGACGCATTTTTAGTGCCATTTTGGTGGCAAAAATTTACTGCGGACAGTGTATTTATGAAACGGGTGATCGATCGTTGGCAAAATTTAAGACGTTCTGTTTTGGCAACTGATCGATTGCTTTCTTTGATTGATAGCTATGCCGATACCCTCGAAGAAGCGCAAAAACGAAATTTTGAACGTTGGCCCGTATTAGGAACGCATGTTTGGCCCAATTATTACGTCGGTAAAACCTATGACGAGGAAATCGATTATCTTAAAAGTTGGCTTGCACAACGTTTGGAATGGATGGATAGCCAACTATTGGATACTCAGCCGCCGCAACCGCCAGCACATCTGAGGGCCACCGAAATTACCTCCTACAGCGTTCTACTATCCTGGAATGCCGCCAGTGACAACGTCGGTATTGCAGGATATGATGTTTTTTACGGCGCTAAACGCATTGCCACTACCACAAAACTTTCCGTTACTATTCCGGATCTAAAAGATAATGCATCCTATTGCTTTGTGGTTAAGGCGCGGGATTTTGCGGGAAATTATTCCCTCGACAATCCGCAGATCAAAATTACGACCAAACCGTTTGGGGATGATGAAGGTATTTATTGCTTTGCTGCTCCGCAGCCAATAAAAACAGACGGAGTTGCCGAAAGTAGCTGGGGCAAGGCTTCATGGAATAATATCGGGCATTTGATTCAGGGATATGTGGAGAATGCATCCGATTTTTCCGGAAAATTTAAAGTGCTTTGGGACCACTCCAATTTGTATTTGCTGGTCCGGGTTTACGATGATGTGGATGTTCGTGATTCCGGTAGCGATTATTATCAGGATGATGATTTGGAAGTGTATCTAGACATGGACAATAGCAAGCATAATGATTATGACGAAGACGACTTTCGCTATCGTTTTACCTATCGTGATTCGGTTATTGCGGAAAAAGCACACGCCGCAACGGAAGGCGTACGCTCGGCAACCAAATTTTTAACAGACGGATACCAAATTGAAGTTTGCTTTCCTTGGTCTACCCTTAAAAGCAGCGCTAATGCGGAAAAGGTCATTGGATTCGAAGTGCAAATCAATGATGACGATAACGGTGGCAACCGTGATGCCAAGCTGGCCTGGTGGGGCACAAATGACATTGCTTGGTCGAATCCTTCGGCTTTCGGTGCTATCAAATTAAAGGAAAAACCCACTGGTATTAAACCCAATCCTCCTTTGGCTACCAATTTTTATCTTCTGCAAAATCGACCCAACCCCTTCAACAGTAGCACCCAAATCGTTTTTGAACTCAAAAGTCGTGCAAAAGTAAGCTTGGATGTTTTTGATTTGGAAGGCAAAAAAGTGTGTACGCTTTTAGATGGAGTGCAAAGCGCAGGGAGTCATTCCGTTCGTTTGGATGCCAGTAAATGGGCCAGCGGCCTCTATTTTTATCGTTTGCATATTTACGGGGAAGACCGATTTTATGTGAGACGAATGCTGCTATTGAAATAAAGTTGCGGAATAACATCTTTTAGTTCTGTATTGGGATGCGAATAAAAAATTTAGATTTGAACCTGCGAATTTTGCTTAAGGAAATTTCATCTTCGGAATACTACTATTCAAATTCTCATTACCAACATCTGTGTCTTTAAAAAAAGGATACGACCAAAATCTGTTGCTTAGGGTAATATGGCTTAAATTGACATCAAGCGGAATTTTAAAATTCGTTTACTCGTTTTCCCCAAAAAAGGTAGGAAAAATGAATACGAATGATCAAATGGAAATAAAGCGGGCTTTGCCGTTTACGGCAAATGTTTCGCAAGCATTTTTACGAGAATTGTTTAACCACGGTACCATTGTAACGGTAAATGAAGGCGATACCATTTATTGGGAAGGTGATCGTTGCCATAGCTTGCCGTTGGCACTTTCCGGATCTTTTCGAGTTTTCAAAATAGGTGAAAACGGAAAAGAAATTACGCTCTACCGCTTTGGCCGTGGAGAAGGTTGCATTTTAACCACTTCTTGCATTCTGAATAACGGTACTTTCCCGGCTATTGCCCGCGTGGAAAAATCGGGCCGGGCGCTTCTGATTCCCTCAGATTTGGCTAAAGAATGGATGAAAATTTTTCCCGAGTGGCAGTCCTTTATTTGTTCGCTTATCAGTAAACGTTTGGCAGAGGTAATTACTACTGTGGAAGAAATTGCCTTTAAGCGTATGGATGTGCGCGTGGTTGAATTTTTGCTGGAACGCAGCCGGAAAAACAATACAGTTTTGAAAATTACCCACCAGCAAATAGCCTATGAATTGGGGACCGCTCGGGAAGTCATAAGTCGCATATTAAAAGATCTTGAAATGCTGGGCGAAATACGATTAGCCCGCGGCCAAATTGCCATTTTAAACAGATCGGCTTTGCGTACCCACCTAAAACATATTTTAATGTAACTTTGTTACAGACAAGTCCTTCTGTAAACCGTATTTTTAATTCAAGTTAAAAAAGCCGTTTCATTAAACACAGGAGGATTTTTAAATGGAAAAGAATGTCGGAAAAACAGACACAATTGTTCGCATTATTTTGGCAATCGTAATTCTAACGTTGGGTATTTATTATCGAAGCTGGTGGGGAGCTCTGGCCGTTATCCCTCTTTTTACGGCTTTTATCCATTGGTGCCCGCTTTACATTCCCTTTCACATCAAAACCGTAAAAAGGGAAAACAAACAATTCCATTAAATTTCGGAGATTTAAGCGATGCGTATGAATTATTTTAATTCGGGTATTTTTGTTTTTTTAATGTTGTTCCATTTTTCGGCTGGGGCACAACAGCAATATATTATTATTGGCTGGAATGATTTGGGCATGCATTGTTCCAATAAAGATTTTTCCAAACTGGTCATCTTACCTCCCTACAATAATATTCGCGCACAGGTAATTCGTGTTGGTGATGATCAAAATTTACCAGTTATCGAAACAACGGGTTTTAAGGTAACCTATGAAATTCCCGGCAACACCTATTCCGTGGGTAAAACCAATTTTTGGGATTATGAAGATAAACTTTTCGGGCAAAATCTGGAGCCGAATATCGGTTTGACCGGTGCCGGTCTTAGCGGGGATATGAGCATTAACGAAAATTATTTTTATGTGGACGGGGTTCCTTTAACTCCGTATCAGGATGCGGATTTACAGCACGAAGATCCTTACCAGCTTGGCCTTTTAAGAGTGTATTCCGGCTCGGGTGCGTTGTTGGCTAGTACTCAACCGGTTATTCCGGTTTCAAAACGAAATAAATTGCGTTAGTTCCGGATGCCACAGCAGCGAACAACAAATACTTAATGAGCATGAACGCGAGGGGGGATTTAATCCCAATGATACGCCAATTTTATGCGCGGACTGCCATTCATCCAATGCTTTGGGCACGGAGGGAAAACCTGGTCTTCCTTCGCTTTCGGAAGTAATTCACAAAGAACATGGTGAAAAAACAAATAATTGTTACAAATGTCATCCCGGGCCAAATACGCAATGCCTGCGAGGGGTGATGAAAACCGAGCACAATTTTGCCTGCCAAGATTGCCACGGCAGCGTGAAAGAAGTAGGGCAGAGCGTCAAAAACGGACGTGAGCCCTGGCTGGAAGAACCTTCGTGCGGAGCAACGGATTGTCACGGCAGCAACTATGCGGAAGAACCTGGAAAGTTATTTCGCGAATCACGCGGACATGGCGGTTTGTATTGCAGCGCCTGCCACGGAGAGCCGCATGCAATTTTGCCTAGCGGGAACGACCGTGATAACGTACAAAATATCGCCCTGCAAGGTAAAGTCGGGACCCTTGACAAATGCGAAACCTGCCACGGGGTGGTGCCAAGCGGGCCAGGACCCCACGGAATTGTTCATTCCATTGTCGATCCGGTTCTCGGTGCCATTCCTTCACGAACGGCCCTGCAACAAAATTATCCCAATCCTTTCAATCCGTCCACGACCATTCCTTTTCAAATTAGTCAGCCTGGGCGGGCACGCATAGAAGTATTTAACACAAACGGGAAAAAGGTATTTACGGTTTTGAATGCTTATTTGCAACCCGGGTCATATAAGGTCAAATTTAATGCGGATTTTATGCCGTCCGGCGTTTATTTTTATCGTTTGGTCAGCGGGAACATTACCTTAACAAAGAAAATGTTTTTAGTGCGTTAACTTGAGGGGTAATAATTGTATTTGTTAATTTGGCCGTATTAAAACGGGGCATTCCGTAATCGGAAGGTCCCGTTTTTTAGCTAATTAGCCAAACTAAATTTATTAATCCAAAGAGCGGGAATTGCGATGTTCTTTTACCAGTTGATGAATTTGTTTTCGAATTTGTGTTAGTTTTTTGCTGTAATGCATCCACGCTTCGGAAGATTCGGCGTCATTGTGAATGAGTGCGTTTAGTTCGTCGGCTTCTTTTTCCAAACGCCACCGTTTCAGTTGAAAAATACAATCTTTGGCCAATTTTTCCGGATTGCTGAATTCGCGCAAAGCCAATTCCGAAAGAATGGCCTGAATTTCGGGATCGTCCTGAAATTGGTTCAAAACGGATGTCTCGTTTACGGAACCTGTTTCTTCCAATTCATTCATAATCGCTTCGTACAACAAAATGAATTTTGGATTATCAAACATATCGTAAGACAGGTGTTGCATCAGATAATGACGAATGTGCGGTTCGCCGTTTAATAACAAAAAGATGATACCGGCTTCGGCCTGATATTGTCCTTGCCGTAAATCGGACTTTTCCTTAGGTAGGTCGGAATCCGCCTGTTTTTCAGGAGGTTGACGTTCGTTTCTCTTGCGGAAAATCGTTTGCTTCCGTTTTTGTAACCGTCGCAATTGTTCGATTAACATTTCTTCATTCATAGTCAAACGCTGTGCCATCAGGGGAATGTACAGGCCAATTTTAACGGGATCGTTAAGTTCCGCCAATTTTTCCAGCATTTCATGGACAAATCGATTTTTAATTGCCATGGAAGCTTTTGGATTCTGTTCGTCAAAGAGGTCTAATTCGAATTCAACGGGAGAAAGTTCTGAAGCCAAATATTGCTCAAGAGCTTTAATGCCGTTTTTTTGTACAAAGGTGTCCGGATCTTCGCCTTCCGGAAGCAATGCAATGGAAACACTTAATCCGTTATTTTCCAGAATATAAGCATTGCGTAAAGCAGCGGTTCGTCCGGCGCTGTCACCGTCGTAAAGCAACACAGCGCGTTTGGTGTAACGTAAAAGCAGTTTGGCCTGAATTGAGGTTAAAGCGGTACCGCTGCTGGCCACAACGTTGTTTAAATCGTTTTCTACCAAACGCAACAAGTCAAAATAGCCTTCCACCAATATCACAAATCCCTTTTCCCGAATGCTTTGTATGGCCTGATGCAGGCCGTAAAGCGTGGAGCCCTTTTTGTACACAGGACTTTCGGGGCTATTCAGATACTTTGGTTGCTGTTGTTCGCGCAGTTTACGTCCACCAAACCCAATAATACGTCCGGAAAGATTTTGAAACGGGAAAATAACTCTATGCCTGAATTTATCGTAAAAGCCGCTACCCGATTGGCTTGGGGCGATTAAGCCCAATTTTTGTGCTTCGTTTAAATCGATATTTTTTTCTTCCAAAAACCGGACAAGCGCGCGATTAGCATCCGGAGCATACCCCAAACGAAATTTTTTAATGGTATAATCAGAAAGCCCTCGGTTTTTAAAATATTCCAATTGGGCTTTATTTGGCGGTAACAATAATTGTTTTTCAAAAAAAATGCATGCCGTTTCGTTTATTTCGTAAAGTTTTTGAAAATAGGTTTTCTCTTTTTCATCGGTCACTAAGTCCGTTTGAGGTAAAGAAATACCGGCAAAGTCAGCGGCACGCCGTACGGCTTCGATAAAAGGAAGCTTCTCGTATTCCATAATAAACGTAAAAACATTTCCGCCGCGGCCGCAGCCAAAACAATGAAAAATTTGTTTGGCAGGACTTACCATAAAGGAGGGCGTCTTTTCTGTGTGAAAAGGGCACAATCCCTTAAAATTGGAACCCGCTTTTTTTAGGTTAACAAATTGAGAAATGTAATGAACAATGTTCACCGCACTGCGAACTTCGTCTATTTTTTCGGAACTGATTCTACCCATAATTGATTAAAAAATATAAAGTTGACAACAATTGTTACTATTTCTAAATTAAACATTTAAATGAATGTATAGCAAATAAATTATTCGCGAAATCCGAATTGAAATTACAGATTTTGCGCAAATAAATTTAAAACGGTTTAAATAACGAAAGGATTATCCGATGCCGGAACCTTTAAATCAACCGGGCAATCAAATTAACATCGAATTGGGGGAAAAGGAAGCCGAAGGAATTTACAGCAATTTGGTTCTTATTAGTCATTCACCTGCCGAATTTGTTTTTGATTTTACGCGTATTTTACCTGGCAAACCGAAAGCTCGGGTTTATGCAAGGATTGTAATGGCGCCGCAGCATGCCAAGTCACTTTTAAAGGCTTTGGAAGAAAATATTCGTAAATACGAAGAGCAATTCGGGGAAATTATTGTTCACGGTCAACAACACGATAACAAAAATATCGGTTTTCGTGGATGAATTTTCCCGTTGGGGTTTTCTTTTACGAGTTTAGTTTTCTGTCGCTTAAAAACGGAGTGTTATCAGATTGATGCATTTGCCGCCAAACGATACGGTGCAACGCTGTGCCTGGGTACCGTTGCAAGACCAACTTTATGTAACATATCATGATGAAGAGTGGGGCGTTCCTATTTATGACGATCGCTTATTATTTGAATTTTTAGTATTGGAAGCCTTTCAGGCCGGATTAAGTTGGCGCACCGTTTTACATAAACGAGAAAACTTTCGCCTTGCTTTTGATGCATTCGATGTACAAAAAATAGCCGCTTACAATCAAACCAAAATCAGGGAATTATTGCAGAATGTCGGTATTATTCGCAATCGTTTAAAAATTGAGGCGGCCGTAAACAATGCCCGTGCATTTCTTGAAATTCAAAACAAATACGGGAGTTTTAGTCAATACGTCTGGCGCTTTACGGATGGACGGCCTATTGTCAACCATTGGAAGCGAAACGAAGAAATTCCTGCACGAACACCGCTTTCTGATAAAATAAGCAAAGACTTAAAACAACATGGTTTTAAGTTTGTCGGTTCCACGATTATTTACGCACACATGCAAGCTACCGGAATGGTTAACGACCATTTGATTTCCTGTTTTCGCCATCAGGAAATTTTGCAACTTTTAACGGGTCAGCTAAACGGATTTGCCTAAACGCAAAAGTATGTTCACTTGCCGCCGATTTTCTCCCCGGCCGAATTCATGCCCCGCGTGGCAAATTCCGGTTGATCGTTTTGTTGGCCTAAAGCACATTTATGTTACTTTATGTTTTGCCAATTCTCTTCAGGTTAAAATTGCTCAAAGTTGTAAAATTTTTGTAGCAGAGCAATTACCTTGAAAGAAAAATTCTTCGGGAGATCATTTAACAGCTAAAACCACTAATTTTACATTAGGCAAAACTTGTCTAATTTTTTATTTCAATTAATCAAAAGTTTGAGATCATAGTTTAAATTCGAAAATTGTCCAAATGGAGAAAATACTAACCATTAATAAATGTTTAAATCACCCGAAAATTTCGTTTATTATCGGAAAATTTTCAAACCTAATTTTAGGCCAACTTAGGCAGCCTCTTATTGTTTATCTGCAAAACGGTTGCCACCTATGATAATTCGGTAAAATTTAAAGATACAAATTGGTTTGCTAACGGAAACCGTTTGCATTTTATTCTTTCTTTTTCTTAATTTGAAGTTCATCATTCCTCAAGGAAGTACCCATATTACAAGGATCGTTTTTAGCAGCCCGTCAAACGGAGAACTTTATGAAAATTATTATTGCCGGTGCTACGGGATTTATCGGGCGGCATCTTGTTGCTTTTTTAAATGATTCTGGGTATGAGATTGTGGCCCTGTGTCGTAATCCGCAGGCAGCAAAAAGACAATTTTCCGCTGAAATAAAATGTGTGCCGTTTAAAATGGGTGATCCCTCTCCATGGCTCGGTCACCTGAAAACAGCCCGAGCGCTGATCAACTTAATCGGAGAAAATATCAGTACACACCTTTGGAGTAAAGCGTACAAAGCGAAAATTCGTCGTAGCCGTTTGGAAGCGGTGGCAACGTTTCTAAATGGAATTCGGCAAGTTCAACCCAATGAATTAACCTTTATGCAGGCCTCGGCCGTGGGTTATTATGGCAATTCTTTTTTACCTGTGGACGAACAGGGAAAGGTGGGGGAGGGTTTTTTGGCGCGATTGACTTATGAGTGGGAACGTGCAACCGAACCTTTTACACGGTTGGGAGTAAGGCGGATTCTTATGCGTTTCGGTACGATTTTAAGTGACGACGGCGGCGCTTTGCCGAAATTGATATTGCCTTATCGCTTTTTTGCCGGGGCCATTTTAGGAAACGGACAACAAGGCTTTTCGTGGATGCATATTTCCGACTTAAAACGTGCCGTCCGGTTTTTACTTGAAAATAAGCACTTGGAAGGCGTGTTTAATTTTGTGAGTCCGCATCCGGTAAGCCAAAAAGAATTTAGCAAGATATGTGCTGAAATTTTAAACCGCCCCGTATTTTTACGCATTCCTGCCTGGGGAATCAAATTAATGTTGGGAGAAATGGGACAATTTTTAATCATTGACGGACAGTATGTTCAACCAACAGCCCTGATAAATGGCCGTTTTGAATTTAAATATCCGAAAATTAAAGCGGCTCTTGAAAATTTACTTGTTGAAAAATAAACCGCCATCCGGCTAAGCAAAATTAACCGTTTTAAAGGAGAAGGCTGGTATGATCTCCAGAGTTTACTCAGCAGCACTAATGGGAATTGACGCCTATCCCGTAGAAGTGGAAACTAATATGGAACGCGGATCTCCCTATTTTAATATTGTCGGCCTTCCGGATAATGCGGTTAAGGAAAGTCGGGAACGCGTGATAGCAGCCATCCGTAATTCGGGTTATCGGTTTGTTTATCAGCGTCGCATTACGGTGAATATGGCCCCGGCCGACACCAAAAAAGAAGGTTCGGCTTACGATTTGCCCATTGCCATCGGTATTATGGCTGCTTCCGGTGAAGTTGAAGCAGGGGCAATTGATCGTTACATGATTTTAGGCGAATTGGCCCTGGATGGCTCGTTGCGACCCATTCATGGCAGCCTTTCCATCGCCATTAAAGCCAATGAATTGGATTTTGAAGGATTGATTGTTCCCGAAGAAAACGCACGCGAGGCAGCTATGGGCAGTAGTCAAACCAAGGTTTTTCCCATGGGGCATTTAACCGATGTGGTTAATTTTTTGAATGGGAAAGCGGCTATTGATCCGATTACGGTTGATATTCGTGAAATGTTTAGTCGAGAAAGCAATTCTCCTTTGGATTTGCAAGACGTAAAGGGACAGGAACACGTTAAACGGGCCATGGAAGTGGCTGCTGCTGGCGGGCATAATTTGATAATGATCGGTCCTCCTGGTTCGGGAAAGACCATGCTGGCCCGACGTTTCCCGACTATTTTACCCCTAATGTCTCTGGATGAAGCCATCGAAACCACAAAAATTCATTCCGTAGCCGGTTTGCTTGCAGCGGATCATGGCCTTGTCGGGGTGCGCCCTTTCCGTTCGCCACACCATACCATCTCGGATGTGGCTCTCATCGGAGGCGGACGCTTCCCCCGACCGGGTGAGGTAAGTCTGGCACATCACGGTGTTTTATTTTTGGATGAATTACCAGAATTCAAGAAAAATGTTTTGGAAGTATTGCGCCAACCGATGGAAGACGGGAAGGTATCCATAGCACGCGCTGCGTTTTCGCTGACCTTCCCGGCCAAATTTATGCTGGTGGCGGCTATGAATCCCTGTCCATGCGGCTACTATGGTGATCCTACGCATGCCTGTTCCTGTAGTGTTCCGCAAATACAACGTTATCGATCCCGTATTTCCGGACCTTTACTGGATCGTATCGATATACATGTGGAAGTTCCGGCCGTTAAATTCAAAGAATTATCTTCGGAACGTTCAGGCGAACCTTCGGCGGTTGTACGTGAGCGCGTACAAAAAGCGCGGGAAGTTCAATTAAAACGGTTTGCCAAGGAAAAAGGTATTTTTTCCAATGCACACATGGAATCTGCCCAAATTCGTAAATACTGCCAAATTGACGAACAGGGTCGCCAACTACTGAGTATGGCTATGAAGCAAGTAGGACTCTCCGCCCGGGCTTACGATCGCATTTTAAAGGTAGCACGGACCATTGCCGATCTGGAAAATAGCGAACGCATTTTATCCACGCATTTGAGTGAAGCCATTCAATACCGAAGTTTAGATAGGGAAGAATTTTAACCGGTAAAAAATAAATAATAAATGAAAAATAAAAAATGATAAAAAGGAGCAGGTTGGTGCAAGGCATTTGAACGTAACGCAATTCCGCGAACAGTGGTTGTAATTTGCGCTTTTACGATAGGATGGTATGGAATTGATAAAAAATGATTTTTGTTGCCTTGGATATCGTTTTCTTTGTATCGAACAAAATAATAAATTAGGCGTATTGAAAGTACGAATTTAACGTAACAAAATGTAAAGGAAATACATCATGAAAGCCATGGTTTTGAATCGAATTACCGATTTGCGCGAGAATAAGGAACCATTGCAATTGGTTGAGTTGCCGGATCCGAAACCGGCGGAAGATGAAGTGTTGTTAAAAGTTTCTACTTGTGGCGTTTGCCATACCGAATTAGACGAAATAGAAGGCCGTACACCGCCCTCGCGATTTCCTATGGTCTTGGGACATCAAGTAGTGGGACGTGTGGTTCAAAAAGGCCGCAATGTAACCGAATTGCAATTGGGCGATCGTGTTGGCGTACCTTGGCTTTATTCCTCTTGCGGACAATGTGAATATTGCTTGCGCGGGGAAGAGAATTTGTGCCCGAAATTTAAGGCAACCGGACGCGATGCATTTGGGGGATATGCCGAATATATGGTAGTAAAAGAAAAGTTTGCCCATCCCATTCCGGAAATATTCAGTGATGCCGAGGCTGCACCTTTGCTGTGTGCTGGAGCCGTCGGGTATCGTTCTTTACGCTTAACGAATCTCGAAAACGGACAACGCTTGGGGTTAACCGGTTTTGGAGCTTCGGGGCATCTGGTATTGCAAATGGTTAAGCATAAATATCCCGATTCGTCGATTTACGTTTTTGCGCGTAGCGCAAGCGAACGGGAATTTGCGCTGGAACTTGGGGCTGTTTGGGCAGGTGACACCGATGAGCAAGCTCCGGAAAAACTTCATGCGATTATCGATACAACGCCCGTCTGGAAACCCGTAGTGGAAGCCATGAAAAATTTATTACCCGGTGGTCGCTTGGTAATTAATGCTATTCGTAAGGAAAATCATGATAAAGAATATTTGCTAAATTTATCTTACGAAAATCATTTGTGGATGGAACGAGAAATAAAAAGTGTGGCCAATGTGGCCTTGATTGATGTACGCGAGTTTTTGCAATTGGCTGCCGAAGTACCCATTAAACCGGAATATCAGACGTATGCCCTGGAAGAAGCCAATAAAGCATTGGTTGAATTGAAGGAAAGAAAAATCCGTGGGGCTAAAGTGCTGGTGATCGGTTAAAACGCATTGAAAAGTTTTGGACGCGATCTTTCCTAAAGGGTTCAGTGTTAAGTGGGTAATGGTTACTGGTTAAGGGTAATCAGTGGGCGGAATAGGTTGACTGGTTGATTGGTTGAATCGTTGAATGGTTGAATGGTTATTCGTTATTCGGTGCTTCTTCGGTGTGGTAAAGGGTTAAGGGTTAAGGGTTAAGGGTAATCGTGGGCGGGAAAGGTTGACTGGTTGATTGGTTGAATCGTTGAATGGTTGAATGGTTATTCGGTGCTTCTTCGGTGGGGCTCGGTGGCCGGGGAAAGGGTTAAGGGTGTAAGGGTTAAGAGTTAATGGTGCGAAATAGTGCCGACTTATGAGCAATTTCGGTAGTTTGTTGCTGTGTTTACCCCCCGTAGCCCCCCTCAAAGGGGGGCGCTTTGATCGTGGCGGTTTGTGGCCCTGCGGGGAGAAGCCGGTTGCCGAGTAGTCCCGATTCGTCGGGAAGTATCGAGGCACCGGCGGCCTTTTTCCCTATTCCTTTTTCTTTTTTCATTTTTCCTTTTTCATTTTCTCCGTGCAGATCAGTGGCCGGGAAGGTTGACTGGTTGATTGGTTGAATCGTTGAATGGTTGAATGGTTATTCGGTGCTTCTTCGGTGGGGCTCGGTGGCCGGGGAAAGGGTTAAGGGTGTAAGGGTGAAGGGTTAAGGGGAAGCATGCCACCCCAAGGGCAATTCGTAATTCTCCCTGACGCGGCGCCACCTGACAACCGGCAGCCTTCTTCATTTTTCATTTTTCCTTTTTCATTCCCCCGTGCCACCACGAAGTGGTAGGCATCCCTTTGGATTGAATGGTTCAGGGTGCAGCTTCATTTTGTGCGCAGATCACGCGGATTGGCGCAGATTTTTTTCTGCGAATATCTGCGGAATCTGCGAGAGCCAATAATCGGGATTCTTCGGTGGTTTGTTGCGGTGTTTACCCCCTGTAGCCCCCCCCTCAAAGAGGGGCGCT
>Ga0256914_1000892_pt1 | contig 28655 bp, 13 predicted proteins | sample HulkmetaG_FD_191571 | JGI IMG/M metagenome (GOLD analysis project Ga0256914, IMG submission 191571) | Hydrothermal chimney microbial communities from Main Endeavour vent field at the Juan de Fuca Ridge, Pacific Ocean - Hulk | ecosystem: Environmental > Aquatic > Marine > Hydrothermal vents ... | reverse complement strand
CAAGTCTACAAAATTAACCTTCTTCTTATTTACCACTTTGGCACTCTCCAATAGAAAATCAAATAGTTTCTTTCTCGCTATATCATCCTTAAGATTTTCCAGCAGATTTCCCTTAACCACACGCTCTTTCAAATCCTCAAAGGTGGTATTTGCCCTTTCCGCTTCCTCTTTTATTTCCCTATCTACTTCTTCATCGGTAACTTTTATACCTTCCTTCTTAATTATTTCCCTAATTACAAGTGCCTCCTTTAGACCCCGCTCCGCTTCTTCCCTCCACTCGTTTAACAGATCCTCCTTACTCTTACCCTCCGCCTGAAGGAGCTTTAACACGGTATCCTCATCCGCTCTAAATTGCCTAACAAAATTATTCCACCTTGTCTCCAGTTCAAAATCCACCATCGATTTGGGAAGCGGTATCTTGGAATCTTCAACTACTTTCTTTAAAATCTGAGCTATCTTATGCTCCCTAATTCTTGATTCGGCAAGTTCCTCTAAACGTTTCCTAATATCCTTCTTAAGATCTTCCAGGGTTTCATACTTATCACTTATATCCTGAGCTAGCTCGTCATCTATCTCCGGGAGATTTTTCTCTTTAACCCCCCTAATAGTTACCTTCAGCCTTACCTTCTTACCCGCTAGTTCCTTATACTCGTAATCCTCGGGAAACTCCTTCTCTATAACCTTCTCCTCGTCCTTCTTCATTCCAACAATATCATCATCTATCTTATACAGGTTATACCCAGAACCAACCTGAAAAACGAAAGACTCCCTCTTGGTATTCTCTATCTCATTACCACTCTCATCCAGCTCGACAAAATCAACCGTAACAATATCATCCTTCGCAACAACAGGATCCTTCTTCTCCACAACTATTGCATTCTGTTCTCTGAGAAGCTCAAGTTCCTTCTGAATATCCGAATCGGAAACCTCCGTCTCTAATTCCTCAACCTCTATTTCTCTATAATTACCAAGCTCAACCTCCGGGAAGGTATCATAGATCAGCTCAAAACTAAAATCTTTACCAAGTTCCAATTTTTCCTCGGTTTTAACCTCGGGGCGCGCATAGGATATAGGCTTTTTATCTACCTCCTCCAGAGCCTCCGTAATACTGTTTTCAATAATCTTCTCGGCGGTTTCCTCAAGAAGGGCAGGCCCGAACTTCCTGATTAGAATCGAGGGGGGAACCTTACCCTTCCTAAATCCCTTTATCTGTACCGTTTTACAGTACTTATTCACTATTTCATTATACTCCTTCTCTATCTCGGAAGAGGGTATCTTTATTTGAAGTTTTACACTTGAGTTTTCAAGTTCTTCTATCGTTTTCTCTAATTCCACACTCGTCTCCTTATTATTTTTTACTAGTAATTTTATTTTTATACAGTCGAAGATTGTAAAAGAAAGGCGACCTGGAATCTCCAGATCGCCCCTAATCCAGATTGTTCAATCTTTAGAGCGGGAAACGGGATTTGAACCCGCGACATCCACCTTGGCAAGGTGGAGCTCTACCGCTGAGCTATTCCCGCTTGTAGTACAATCCGGCATTCAACCCTTACCGCCGCTATCCAAAGATAGCCAATCTCTCACAACCAACAACAATCCATACACCGTACCATTCACAATTCCACAGTTTGCCCGAGCAAACCCTCCAGCGCTTACGAACCACAACTACAATAATAGCTGCGAGAGAAGGGACTCGAACCCTTATGCCCTACGGGCACCAGATCCTAAGTCTGGCGTGTCTGCCAATTTCACCACTCTCGCAGAATTATAACCAATCACGGACCCCCGGGTCAATAAGCCCAAAAGTCCTATGAGCCGTGAAGGGATCGAACCTTCGACCCGCAGATTAAGAGTCTGCTGCTCTCCCAGCTGAGCTAACGGCCCACAACAAATATTATATACACGCCCGGCAGGACTCGAACCTGCGACCTACGGATTCGAAGTCCGGCGCTCTATCCAGCTGAGCTACGGACGCCTGCTTGCTTTTAGCGGCTATCCACCTACCTTCTCTCGGGTGGGTGATGGGGCTCGAACCCACAACAACCAGATCCACAGTCTGGTGCTCTGCCAGTTGAACTACACCCACCACGGAATTATAAAAGAACAAATATTTTAACCACCTGAAATATGCTAAAATTAGCAAAAATTGTCAAGTTTAGTATATTCAAAAACACGTCCAGCAGGATTCGAACCTGCGACCCACAGCTTAGAAGGCTGTTGCTCTATCCAGCTGAGCTATGGACGTACAAAATCGGGATGAGAGGATTCGAACCTCCGATCTCCTGCTCCCAAAGCAGGCGCCCTAGCCGCTAGGCTACATCCCGGAGTACAAAAAATATATATATTTTTACTTTTCGGGTCAAGATACTAAAGACGTTTTATAACCCCTTCACTCCCAGACCATGTGCGAGACACAACAAAGTAATACCTTTTACTCCCCTTCTGTCAATCCTCCAGAAGGATTAATCTAACATTAATCTCCAAGGAGCTGTTTCATAAACGCAGACCTATCTGTCCCCTCTTTTAGCACAACCAAGAGGGTATCTTCTCCCCCAACCGTACCGATAATCTCCGGAATCTGCAGTTGATCAATTGCAAAGGCTACCCCCGTAGCATGACCGAGTTTGGTCTTAATTACGGCAAGATTTCCGGAAAATTGAATACTGATAATTCCTCTCTTTATATCATCCTTCAAAAAGGGCTCCGGCACCTTTTCTGTGCCTGCTCTGTTCACCGCATATATATATCCCTCTTCGGGGTCAGGTACCCGTGCTATCCCCAACATCTTCAGATCTCTGGAAAGGGTAGCCTGCGTTACATCAATCCCTGCCATCTTTAAACGCTGTTGAAGCTCTTCCTGACTATGAACCTTCTCGTCCTGGAGAATTGACAGAATCAATCTTCTCCGCGATTCTTGACTGGTCAGTTTACCCTCCTTACAAGCTGATTTTTTATTCAAGCATTTTATTTTAATTCAAATATAACATATTTATTCAAAAATATTCCAGTGAAAATATTATCTTTCAATCATATTTTTACAAAAACTTTCTCACTAAAATAAATCTTGAACAAGTGACCCTATAATGAATAGAATACGCCGAATAAACAACCATACAAAGGGGCCAGTATGAAAGCTTTTATATTCTGCGGATACCATAACACGGGCAAAACAACCTTCATAAAAAACCTGGCAAGTGAGCTTGCAAAGCTTGGTTACTCCGTTGCATATCTAAAACATGTGACAGATCCCTCCACCTGGAAAACCAAAGAAAATCTGCATGACACGGAAACCATGCTTGAAACCGGAATAAAAACCTCCATTGCCCTAACAGAGGAGGTAACCGTAACATACACAAAGAACCACCTTGCAACTCAAAGAGGAAACGCTTCCTCAGGAGAGAGGAAAACAATTCGAAACACATTAAAACAACTTAACGCCGACTATGTATTAATAGAAGGTTTCAAACACTATGACGGCCCCATTCCAAAGATAATATTCGGAAAATCCGAGGAAGAAATCCTTAAACTCTATCAAGAAATCGGTAACTACGGCATATACATAGGCTATACAGGGATGGGTATAGAAGAGATAAATCGTGAAGAGCTCAAAGGATTGAAACACCTTTCCTACACCCGGAACAATGTATCCTTTTTTACATCTTTAAGCGCCGAATATCCCTCCGACATAGACTGCGGCGAGTGTGGAGTTTCCTCCTGCAGAGAGTTTATAACAGAGGTGCTAAACGGAAAGAAAAGCATGAGCGAATGCAAACCACTTCACGGAGATATTAAACTCTACATAAACAACAATCCGGTGTACCTTAAATCCTTTGTCGGGAACACCCTAAAGGATATCATAATGGCCTACATCAAAAATCTTCACGATGTTCCCCCGGAGGGTTCTATAAAGATTCTTATAAAATAAACTATAGAAAGAAGAGAAAAGCAATGTACCTGACGGAAGAAAAACTGCAAAAATACTGGGAAGAGTTAAAGCACTGTAGGTATGAGGAAATCCTCTTTATAGAAGATTTCCTAATAGACGAGGAACACCCCCCCCGATTCGGGGGAGAGAAATTGAAAGCCGGGGAGGCCTGGATTACTCGAAGAGACAACTATCTCTGGTTAAAAGCCTCTATCGACATTCCCGAAAAGTGGAAAAACCGGGATGTAGTAGGGGTTTTTAATTTTCCAAGGATATACCCACCGGGGGAGAGAGAGTTCGAGGGACTGGTATACATAAACGGTAAAATCCTTCAGGGAATCGATATAAATCACCAAGAGGTAGTCCTTCCCTCTCTGAAGGGAGAAGTGCAAAATAAGACCATCGAGATAACCATTCGCCTATGGTCTGGAATGAACCAAAACAGGGGAAAGGACTACCCGTTCATTCTCTCCATCGATACCGCCCTTCTTGCGCTTCTAAACGGAGAAGCGGACAAGCTCTACTTCCTCGGTAAAGAGATTCTTGGTACTATTAAAAAGCTCTCTCCTACAGATCCTAACAGGGAGAAATTACTCAACATCCTAGACGACACGGCCAAACTGATAGATTGGAGCGTTACCTATTCTCCCATAGACAACCCTCACAGAAATCCGGATAAAAGCCTCTTTTCATCTATTCGAGAGGCCTATGGATACCTCACCCAACACCTCGAGGAAATCGAGTACAAAAATCCGGTACGTATAAGCGCCATAGGTCACACACATATCGACGTGGCATGGCTATGGAGGTACAAACACACACGAGAAAAGGCGGTAAGGAGTTTCGCAACCGTAATAAATCTGATGAACAGATATCCGGAGTATATATTTCTCCAGAGCCAACCACAGCTCTACGAGTTTGTTAAAGAGGACAATCCATGGCTATACGAAAGAATAAAAGAGAAAATCAAAGAGGGCAAATGGGAACCTGAGGGCTCTATGTGGGTAGAGGCAGATTGCAATCTGACAAATGGCGAATCTCTTGTAAGACAGATACTGATGGGTAAAAGATTTTTTAAAGAAGAGTTTGGGGTGGACAATAAAATCCTCTGGCTTCCCGACGTATTTGGTTACTCCTGGGCACTCCCACAGATACTCAAAAAGTCGGGTATAGAGGTTTTCATGACAACAAAGATAAGCTGGAATGAGTACAACAGATTTCCCCATGATACCTTCTTCTGGAGGGGTATAGATGGCACGGAGATACTAACCCATTTTATCACCATTCCCTCTTACGGCCAATTCCCCTCATGGCACCAAACCTACAACGGTATTATTGATGCACCCTCGGTATTCGGAATATGGGAAAAGTACAGCGAAAAGGGGTGGAACACTGAACTCCTCTTCTCCTACGGTCACGGAGACGGAGGTGGGGGAGTGAACAGAGAGATGCTAGAGAGCAGGAGAGCTCTGGAAAAAATAAAACCCGCTCCCGAGGTTTTTCCGGAGAGGGCGTGGGACTACTTTAAGAGACTTCTAAAGCGAGCAGAGAAAGAGAGGGAGAGAGATAAACTCAGGATATTCCCCGACAGGCGGGGTAAAATTTCAACCTGGGACGGGGAACTGTACCTCGAACTTCACAGGGGCACCTACACATCTCAGGCTTTTGTAAAGAAGAACAACAGAAAACTGGAACTTCTATACAGAAATATAGAGATTCTCTCAATTATGAAGACACTTGAGAACGGAAAAACAGACTCTTATCCCGGAGAAAAAATAAACAGGGGATGGAAGATAATACTAAGAAATCAGTTTCACGACGTACTTCCCGGCTCCAGCATCCATCCGGTGTACGAGGATGTAAAAAAAGAGTACGAAGAGGCGTATCGTATTGGAGCAGGGGTGCTTAAAACCCTGGGATTCGAGAAACCCGAAGAGGCCGTTTTAAACAACACAAATCCCACTCACTCTCTTAGAATCGTAAATACCACAGGCTTTAGAAGGAAAGGATTAGTTTTTGTAGAGGCATTAAAACCGGAAAACGATATCGTATTATATGACAACGATGAGAACAAAATCTTAGACATTCAAACCGCCGACGGGGGAACCTACATCTACATAGAAAAACTGGAGAGTTTTGAGAGTAAAAGAGTAGAAATCAAAAACGTTCCCCCCTCCAATCCGTCTGGCGAAAACTTCCCATTTGTATTCGATGCTAACAAAAATTATCTGGAAACCCCCTACTACATAATACAGTGGGACACAGATGGGAGACTTAGCTCTATCTACGATAAAGAATTAAAGAGAGAAGTAATAAAACCCGGTGAGAGAGGGAACAGGCTGATACTATTCGAGGACAAACCAATAAACTTTGACGCATGGGACATAAATATCTACTACAGAGAGAAACCCGAAGAGCTAAACAACTGCACCAGAAGAGCCGAGCTTACCTCCATGGGAAAATTGTTCTGCGACCTGAGATTTGAGTGGGAGTTTGGCAACTCTAAACTTAAACAAACAATGCGAACCTATACCCATAGCAGGAGAATTGATTTCATAACCACAGTTAATTGGTATGAAAAACAGAAATTGCTCCGGGTATACTTCCCCACAGAAATCCGGGCTACAGAGGCCACATATGACGTACAGTTTGGCAATGTAAAACGACCGACTAACAGCAATACTAGCTGGGAGGAGGCCAAATTTGAGGTAGTAGGACACCAGTGGGCGGATATCTCGGAACGGGGATTCGGGGTAGCTTTGCTAAACGATTCAAAGTACGGTTACGCCATAAGGGGCGGAACCTTAAGTTTGTCTCTCCTGCGCGCTCCTACAAGTCCTGATCCGGAAGCGGACATGGGGGTTCATCGGTTTACCTATTCGCTCTTACCACATCCCGGAGACTGGTTTGAGGGAAACGTTCACGCAGAGGCCTGGGATTTAAACGATCCCCTCCTAATCTTCCTTGCTGCCACAAACCCACAGGGTGATCTAGCAAAAAAACAGCTTTTCAAGCTCGAGAGTAGCGGCATACATGTGGATGCGGTAAAACTGGCAGAGATAGCCCCTCTAAAATCCGACAAACCCCAAACCTCCCCTCCCGTCATTTTAAGAATCCATGAGTACAGCGGGGGGCTAAGCCCATTTAGAATAACAAGCGATTACGAGATAGAAAGGTGGGAAGAGTGCAACCTAATGGAAGAGAGCATTGGACCAGTGGTAGAGAAAGAGACAATAGAGGGTGTTATAAAACCTTATGAGGTAAAGACCTTCAAGATATTCTTCTCGTACGGGGGATAAATCACACCCCTCTCGGTAATGATACCGGTAATGTAACGCGCGGGGGTTACATCAAAGGCGGGATTGTAAACAGAAATCCCAGAGGGAGCCGTCTGTTGTCCGAATCCCTTTACAACCTCATCCGGCGATCTCTCCTCGATAGGAATCTCCCTACCCGTTTTTGCACTCGTATCAAAGGTAGAGATGGGAGCCGCAACATAGAAGGGCACATTAAACTCATGAGCCGCAATGGCAAGACTAAGCGTTCCTATCTTGTTGGCCGTATCCCCATTAGCCGCAATTCTGTCAGCACCTACAATAGCCATATTCACCCTCCCCTGACTCATAACAAAGGCTGCCATACTGTCGGTTATCAAAGTAGCGGGAATATTCGCCTCCACAAGCTCAAAGGCGGTAATCCTTGCCCCCTGCAGGAGAGGACGGGTTTCATCGACCCATACATGTATTTTATAACCCAGCTCCTTTGCCCTAAATATCGGAGAAAGGGCGGTACCGTACATAGCAGTGGCAAGTCCTCCTGCATTACAGTGGGTAATGAGTGAATACCCATCTTCTATAAGTTTCACACCATTCTCTCCTATCGCCCGACACACCGTGTTATCCTCATCTATCATCTTAAGAGCCTCACTATAAATAAGCCCTATCAACTCACCCGGTTCTAACCTTTTAGTCCCCCTTTCTTTAACTGTCCGCTCAACAAGTTTTCTAATCCTTTCGATAGCCCAGAATAGATTAACCGCCGTGGGCCTGGAGGTGGAGATGTACTCACAGACCTCATCGAAACGCTTTTTAAAGAGCTCAAATTCGGCCCCTTTATAGTTTTTAACCCCCAGCCACACACCGAAAGCTGCAGCTATTCCTATGGCAGGTGCCCCTCGTATACGAAGTTTCTTTATCGCTTCCCACATCTCCCGTTCGTTCCTTATCTCTATATAGCGTTTCTCCAAGGGTAGAAGGGTTTGATCCACTATAAAGACCCTCCCCGAATCGGCATAAATGGTAGGAATAGGCATCGTTTCAAACCTCCCGATATCACAAATCAATTACAATAGTTTTACACTTTTACGCTTAAAAATAAAGAGAGAATTATTACTATAATACATAGGAAGCCTATACATTCACACAAACCAGGGGGTACAGGAGAGATGAAATTTGAAAAGCAGTTTGAACTTAGATACTTCGAGATGAACTCGCACGGAGAGGCATCACCGACCACAGTACTAACCCTGCTGGAGGAAGCGGCAGCGGATCACTGTCTATCAATAGGATACGGCCTCTATGACCTGATGGAAAAATACAACATTGGGTGGATCCTGCTCTCCGGTTATATGGAGATGGTGCGTTACCCGAGGTACAAGGAAAAAATCACAATTCAGACATGGCTTTCACTATACAGATTAATACGCGGAACAAGAGAGAATATTATATACGGAGAGGATGGAAAAATAATCGGGAGGGCAAAGGGACAGTGGTTATTCTACAACGTAAAGAAGAAAAAGGCCGTTAAGGTGTTTGATGAAATACGGGAGCGCTGGTCGTGCATCCCAGAGGAGAGTGTAAACTACGATATCTATAGGGGGTTAGAGGGAATAGATTCTGCAAGACACACGGAGATTTTCAAGGTAAAACGCTACGACACCGACTCCAACGAACACGTGAATAATATCAGGTATCTCCAATGGCTGCTCGAAACCATTCCGGAGGACACGCTAAGGGATTACTTCCTACACTCGATAGAGGGGCATTTCGTGGGTGAAGCTCATTACAACGATACACTCAAATCACTAACGGAGCCTATCGAACCCAAAGAGAACACGGAAAGTCTCTCCTACATTCACACGGTAAGGGACATGAAAACAAATACGGTATATGCAACCGCACAAACAAACTGGAAAATCCGGGTATAGGTTGGGCTCTTGAAGTTGGGCTCTTGAACAACATTAAAATAAATGTAGAATAGCCTTATATTTTATCCGGTTTCCGGCACGTGAAGATTATTAAAGACGAAACAAGACTGGCCTATATTCACCTCGTAAAATGGGTTATCCTCGCATTACTATCCGGTTTACTGGGAATACTTGTCGTGCATTCCTTCGCATTTGTTATCGGAACCACAAACAAAATAGGCAAAACCACACACCTACCAATTTTCATACTCCCCGTTATGGGAGCCCTTTTAAACGGAATTGTATTCTACAAGATAGAACCGAGGGCCAGAGGAGAGGGAATCCCATCATACATAAAATCTCTAAAGAGTGAAGGGGGAAAATTCAGTCTCAGGGTAACCATATTTAAATATCTCGCCGCTCTGGCCACACTGGCAAGCTACGGCAACGGGGGAATCGTGGGACCGGTAGGAAGGGTTACCGCAGGAGTTGTTTCCGCATTTGCACAGAGGGTAAAGAGAATAAGAATCGCAAGAATAAAAAAATCAAAAAAGACTCATCATCTTCTCCCGGAAACCACGATAAAATTATTTGCCAAAGAGGACATAAGAACCGCTGCCATTTGCGGAATGGCCGCGGCAATGGGGACCATATTCCACACCCCCATAGGCGGGGGAATATTTGCGGTAGAGATAATCCAAAAGGATAAAATGAACTACAGAGACCTTTTTCCCGCACTACTTGCAAGTACCTCCGCGGTATTTTTCTCCAAATCCTTCAACCTTCGCTCTTTCTACACGTTTAATGTAACAAGAGATTTTATGAATATGAATATGATAGGATGGATATTTCTCCTCTCGATTCTGGGGGGACTGGCCGGAGGGTTTTACACGTGGATTTACTCAACAATCGCAAGGCTCTTAAAGCGAGAGAGTGGTTCCATACTTATAAAGGTACTAACGGGCTCCCTTATAGCAGGGCTACTCGCATGGATTGTCAATCCAGAGCTGGCAGGAACAAGTTCGGGGTTGATGAGTGCAATCCTTTCCAGAGACACATCCATCCTGTACGGTAACATCCCCCATACAATACCCCTCTATATAGCATTACTAGTGCTGTTCTTGCTAAAAGCCCTGGGAAATACCGTAACGGTGGGTTCCGGAATGAGTGCGGGTTTTACAGGTCCTGCCGCTATTATGGGCATGCTACTGGGACTCGGACTCTCGGATTTCCTGGGTGTTGATATGAACAGCGCAACCCACTTCGCATTTATCGCAACCGGTTTTTCCAGTGTTCTGGCAAGCAGTATGAACATCCCTATAGCAGCCGCCGTAATGAGTGTGGAGATTTTTGGATTACACTACAGTCTTCCCGCCACCATGGGAGCGGTTATAGGGTTTCAGATAACAAGAACCAGAACTATCTACGAATATGCAGTTAAAGAGATAGAGGAAGAAACAAAAGGGGAGTCTCTCCTAACAGACTCCCCTTAAAATTTGCTTAGATACGATCCTAGTCTTCGTCGTAAGAATCGGGCACCCACATAATGAGGGGACGCTTATAACCATCCGCATCCTTGGCATACCCAACGGCATAGTAGCCGTTGTTTACCTTTACTACGTTATCAAGAGAGGATTCGCCATAGTTATCCTCGTTAAAGATAAAGGTCTTTTCACTATAAAAGCCTGAGTTCCTTACACATATGGCTGCTCTTGCATTAGCAATATCATCTGTTGCTTTTTGGTATCCGACCACAACGGTATAACTATTATCCGTATCATAAATAATGCCCTTTCCTGCTTCATCCTCCACCGAAGACGAATCAACAGTTTCGGAGAAAGAGTGATCGCTAGGTGGATTAATCGATGCAGGATCAATATCATAGAGTATTGTTTCTCTATCCGCTAGTACACGTAACACCCCGGTAGCATATAGGCGGTCTTTGGATGACGAGTAATACATACCATATATATCCCCATTGGAAATCCCCTCCCACCATTCCTTTAACGTTGTTAACCCACTGTCATACCTTCTAAGACTGGCATACTCTGTGGTAGTATTAACAATCATACCTCCCACATACACGTCCGTATTATCCGCTACAGAAACAGCATACCCCAAGGCACCCGCACCATTTGGATCAAAGGTAGTGCTCGCAGAACTCACAAAGGCCGTCCCGTTATCCTGAAATTTAATAACAAAAGCATTGTGAACGGTAGAATCTTCACCCACAAGGTATATATACCCATCTTTATAGCACATTCCATAAGCTATATTAAGGTCTCCTGTGTTATACTCATAATCCGTATTCAAATCGGTATCAAGACATTCCAAATAAATCCCTTTTCCACCATATATAGAATACTCAACATACACCTTACCATTCCCCAGGGCAATGAGTACCGGCGGATAATTCCCAAAATTGTCTTCAGACGGAAAAACAATCTTCTTATCCCACGTTCCGAGTACAGGATCCAGTCTGTAGACAAAAGCTTGGTATCCACCGCTGGTATCAGCTACATAGTACCCTGCAACGTAGGCATAGGTTCCGTCCGTAGCGATATCGGTAATCTCAGCCGGGACTCCTTCGTAATCCTTATCTTCAAGTATAAGGTATTTATACAAATCATCCTCATTCTTGGCATCCAGCCAGTTATGAATGGTTATTTTTATAGGACTAGTTGTGATAACAGCAGAAGAAGAATCCTTATGATAACCCAAAACCTTAACCTCTTTCTCTCCAATTCCCACATCAGAGAGATCTACTTTAACCTCCCAACTGTTCCCAGTCAAAATATCCATCTTATCATACACCTTATCCCCAATCTCCAGCTTAATCGTATCCAGATTGTTGTACGTCCCTTTAAAAACAACACTCTTAGCTACAGACAGGTAAGCACCGTCAGTAGGCTCCGTAAGAGTCAATTCCTCTTCTAAGCCCAACCAGCTCTTTATTAAATCACACCCGGAAAACCCTACCACCAAAAGAGCAACCACAAACAACACACCCACTATAGTTCTCAACCTTTTCATAATAACGCCCTCCAAACGATAAAAAGAGTTGTTATACTATTGTATTTGTTTATAATATATCACACACCGTATAACTATTCAAACTATCCCAACAATAAATTCACTTCTTGTTGATACCAAAAACTTGTATCCTACAATTCAATTACTCTTTAAAATGTTTCAGAGCAAACTCGTAATCCACCTGGAAATCAATCTCACAGCAGTAACGCCCGTCTATCCTGATAAAATCAAAGGTAAGCTCTCTCCTCTCCTCAATACTCCTACTCAGCGCATACTCAAAATAATCGTTAAAGTATTGATCCCTTATCCTTCTATCAGTAATCTCCGTTAAAACCCGTCTTGCCCTATCGGAAAACTTGGCAAGCCCTATAAACTCCCCGTCTGCCCTTTCCGGGGGGATTTCCTTCGATATCTCTAGGAGCTTATTACCCGAGATTACAACCTTCATCGCCTCATCGTCTACATCCCCATACTTTATCGAGAGAGCACAATCAGCTTCAGAGTTTATCACGTCCTGCATCACAGCCCTTTCAAAGATGGTATCCCCCTCCAGATACATAAAACTTCCTCTAAGCTCTTTCATACCAAACCAGAAAGAACCGAGAACATTTGTCATTTTATAGAAGGGATTATGAACGGTTACAATATTTACACTATTAATAGTGTTAAGGAATCCCTCCACCTTATCCGCCGCATATCCGGTTACAACTACAACATCCCTTATCCCAAAATCAGCCAGCATCTCCAACTGACGCTGAATAATCGGTTTATTCTCTATTCCCAACAGACATTTGGGTTCTCTGGTATAACCACTCAATCTTCTGCCATATCCCGCCGCCAAAATAATCGCCTGCATCAATCCCTCCGCTAAACAATTTTTTGCATCATACCACCAGCCAGTTTTTTTTTCAAAGGAATACGGAAAATAATACATAACCACTTCAAAAATTGTATTTCCATAAAAGCGTGTTATACTTATCCGTATCCCTAAAAGTATGTAAGGAAAAAGTATGAATAGTAAAAAAAGTATTGTAGTATTCTTATCCTCTATATTTTTCTTTTTCTTTCAAACTTTCCTATTTTCGCAAACAATAATGGTGTACGACGGCTCCGTAGTTGGAGAAGACACGGACTGGTGGGGCATCACCACAAGCTTTTCGGTAAATTGGAGCGACAACATAGACTGGAGCAGCTATACGGGTGACAAGTGGTACGAATACGACCTGGAGATAAATATCTCCGGTGATTATTCCTCCGTAAAAACAGGGGTGGTGCCAGAAAATCCCTCAACCTCCACCCCACCAAAGAGTGTTACAATAACAGGAGTAACACTCTCGGAAAACAGAATATACAGGGTTAGAATACGAGCATACCACGGTTCCTACGGGATAGACCAGCTACAGATAGGCGTAGACTCCTATTCGGACGGGGTTACCACGGATTTTACAAATCCACAGATAACCACTACAACAGTACAGTACAATATTCTCTCCAACTCTTACAGCCTCTCCTGGTCGGGAAGTGATACCAATGGTGCAAGTAATAGCGGCATTGCAAGCTACGATGTTCAATACTCCGCAGATCAGACAACCTGGAGAGAGTGGCGAAACCAAGTCACCACTACCTCCGATACCTTCCAGGCAGCGGATAACAATACCTACCACTTTAGAGTAAGGGCACGAGACAACGCCGGAAACGTGTCTGCGTGGTCCTACACAGATCATACCCCACCCACCGCAGAAATAACGGGCCTATCCTCCGTTCAAACCTCCAACACATTTACGGTAAGCTGGACTGCCACGGATACTGAAAGCCAGATAGCCTACTACGACGTACAGTACAGGGTTGGAACAGGCTCCTGGACAGACTGGAAAACCCTCAGCTCGGCTACCTCATCGAGTTTTACCGGTAACAATGGGCAAAACTACTCCTTCAGGGTAAGGGCATACGACACAGCGGGAAACAGGGGCGAGTGGTCATCGGAAAATGTCGCCATGACAACGATAAATAGTACGAGTCCCTCCATATCTATCTCCGCCTCACCCTCAATCCTATCATTCGCCTCTACAGACACCAGCACAAACTTAAGTCTTCAAATACTAGCAACAGGCGGAAACATAACCGTTACCTCTATCACGGAAAAGAGAAGCTATCCCTCATGGGGGATAGAAGAAGAACCCCCGGAGAGTGTTTCCATAGATATTCCGGGGGGTTCTACATATAACCTAACAAGAACGGTAGAACTCAGCGAGATTCAAAGGTCAAAGGCTCTCGGTAGCGCTACGGAGGGAAGCTTTACATTGACCTACGAGATATCCGGCCAGGATACAGGGGGTAACCCGATATCGGCCACTATCGCGCTTCCCGTAAACGTAAGCGGGGGGCTTCCCTCCACACTCCAGATAAACGGCGTTTCAATTACTCTTCCTCCCTCCCCCTACTATGTAGGCGATATTATTCAAAATGCTCAGGTAACTATAGACGCAACCGGTTCCGGTAGCGTATCCGGCGAGATACTGGTGGATGATGAGAGTTCCTGGAGCGACAATCCATCGTTTAGTGTTAACGTAAACGGTACAACAACCTTTACCATAAATGGCAACCTTCCAACCACATCACCGGGGGAACACACGGTAAAGGTGGAAATAACCAATCCGGTAGAAGTATCCACCGAGGAAACCTATACCGTATCTTCCTCCACACCCCCATTCCCCCCGCAAACCCTCACACTTGTAAAAGATGTGGCGGAACTAACCGACTTAAACGGTACTGCAAATGCCATGAACGGAGACCACTACATAGAGTTTACTTTTAGTGGCACTGCAAAAATGAAGGTATTCCCACTAAAAGACGATAACGGGAATCCCGTAGTCCTAAACAATGTTACCGTAACAAACCTAGTTGTAAGGTACAACGAAGACAATCCTACAAAGGCAAAGATAAGAGGGGGAAGCGTAGAAAAGGAGGCAGAGGAAAACGAAACCCTTGCAACGATTGGAAAGGGCTATCTACGGGTAAAAAAGATTTCGTTTCAGGGTCAGGTTAGTCCTCCCACAGATTATCTTAGAGTAGATACAAAACTTTACATCCCAAAACTTGGGACAGAACTCTTTAAGATCGGGGGACTTATTCTCAAAACAGGTGGAATAGAGGGCAAGGCTGTCTCCGTTGCAGAGAACAAATCCAAAACCTTTAAGGCATTCGGAATGGAGTTTGCAATCCATGACGTAGATGCCGAAAAGGCAATCACAGTAGGAAAGGATAAGGCAAACGACAGGTACTATTTTTCCCTCTCCGGTGGCATCTCATTAAGTGAGAAGAAGGGAACAAACAAAACCAAGAAGGAACTAACCACCTTTAAAGGGCTTACCTTTTACTCCGACGGGGAGGTTGACGGAACGGTTCAGTTTAATAAGAGCTTTGATATAATACCCAATACCCTCACACTCAACAAAATAAAAATCCAAAGCGAGGGTGACTCCCTCAAAATGAAACTTAAAGGGGAACTTAAAAACCTCCCCTACCCGCTAGACTCTCTCGGAACAACACAGTTCGAATTTAGTTTTGACAAAGACGGGAATGCCGAGGGATACGTTGTACCAATCCACGAACTGGAAAAAAACAACAAGGGCCACAAGCTGGGAAATTCGGATTCTACAGAGTGGGATCTGGGTGTAGGAAATCTCGACGTAACCTACCTTGCACTTCATCTAATATTCAACGAGGGTGATTTTGATAAGGACCACAGTGAAATCCAGATAGGAGCGGATATATACCTTAACCTCAAAAATCAGGATGATTCTACCCCCACGGACGATGAGAAAAGGGTAAGCTTTGGTGAATTAAACGCAAACGGAGATTTTACCGGAGGAATACGAATATCAATGGACGGGGATCTCACATGGCATCAACCCACAAACGCAACGATAATTCAGAATAAAAAGCTGGACCTCGCCGCCCTTACTATAAAGATAGACGCCCTGGGAATTAAAACCGACCCGTTTAAGATTGTATTTACAGGGGGGATACTCGTCGGACTCAGCGGTGTCTCCGGAGATATAAACTTTGAAAATCTAGAGATAGGTCTTGACGGAACGGTATCGAACCTTTCGGATGCGGTAACGGGTGGGATGCTTGACGTAGCAGACGTGGTTCATGTGGAGGTGGACGACGTAGATTGGAGCAATAGTCCGACAAGTCTCACCTTTCAGGCGGATGCTACGACCGGACAGGGAGCAAACAGGGCACCTCAAAAGTCTGACAAAACGGTAGATGTCGAGAGCTACATTCGAATCATGGGAGCATCCATAAACATAGGCTCGACCGATGAGCCGGTTATGAGCGGCGGATTCGACGAGTTAACGGTATACAAACCGGTAAGCGGCTCAAGGAGCTTTGTTCTTAGAAACGTCCACGTATCAACCTCTGATGTAGAACTTAGAGCCGATATAGAGTACGCCTCTTCGGTCCTGAGGGTAGCAGGAGAGGTAAAGCTTCCGAACGAGATAACCGCAATCGCAGTGGGGAAAATGGGCTCACAAAATGGCAAACCCACAATGGGAATATTTATAGCGGCCTCCGGTTTGTCTGTAACGGTGGGTCCCGGGGTTTTTCTCGATGAGGTCGGAGGCGGGGTGTTTATCAATCCACTCCAGGAAGATGTGGAACTGGTAAGAAGGATAGCAAACTTCAAACGCCCGGAACTGGAGGACGATATTACAGACAAGAGGCCGGGAGGGGCGGAAAACCCCGGCTCCTTCGCCGTGATGCTACTCGGCGGTGTGTATGTAGCGGAGAAAGACATCGTTAAGGGAAGAGCCCTAATAACCATAACCGCCAACTACTTCAACCTGGATGCGGAGGTTGAGTGCTTAGACGGCTTACTCGACGGAACGGCATATCTCGCTATCGGCTGGAATCCGGCATATGGGGAGGGAAACGTGGTAGTAAATATGGATTTCCTCTCCATACTCGAGGGCAACGGGAGTCTTGCTTTCTATGTGTACTCAACCGATACGTGGGGGGTGTCCGGGGCTTTTAATATCTCCATGCTAGGTCAGGGATTATCCTCCGGCAGTCTGTTTGTTGGTCCTCCGGGTTTTATGGTAGAGGCAAATGTGACAATGGGTCTGGATCTAAAAATCCTCTCCGGAAGTCTGACCTATGGTGGAATGTTCTGGTATTACAAGGTGCCAGACCCGGATACATGGGGCGCCTATGTACATGTCCTTGCCAAGGGGGAATTTCTCGCGGGGTTGTTTGCCGCAGAGGCCGGGCTTGAGGGAGCCCTTATAGGTTCCCCAACATTCGTAATCTACTCGGTCGGAAGCATAAAGGTAAAGGTATGCTATGTAACGGTATTTGACGGGAGTCTATGGATCTCTGTTGGCGAAAACGGGTTCCACGGCGGAAAGGGAAGAAACGAGGAGTACGACCAGCTAATAGAAGATGCAAGAAATATGGCAGATGCTATGAATCAGGCTAAGGAGCAACTTACAGAGGCACTAAACGAGGCCCAGTTAGAACTTGCAAAACTAAACAGTGCTCAACAGGAGGCGGCAGGACTGGCCCTTGTAGAACGCTCTGGTATACTGGGAGGCCTGGTAGGGGTTATATTTACATACAACGAACTCAATCACTGGAGACCGGGAAATCTTCCTCCGGCACTGCAACCGGTATACGAGAGAATATTCGGTCCCGCCCAGGAGAGTCTTGTTGCAACAAGAACGAGACTTGAACAACTAAAGAACAAAATCCAGCATGACCTCAACAATCTCAACCAACTCCAGCAGGAGGTGGCTGATAAAATAAACCAGTACGAGGACATTCTTGTAGAAGAACTTCCGAGTGTCCAGGAACTGGGGAACATGGGAAATCCTTTCCAGGGGATGAACGAAAAAACGGTAAACATAGGCGGAACTTCAAAACGAGTTATAGTGGGATTTAGAATAGACGAAAACAAGGCGGAATCTCAGCGGAGTAGTTTTAGTGCGATAAGGGAGGACTTTGCAAAGTATCAGGATGCCTTTATAAAGCAGGCTGGATTAATAGATGCAAAACTCCAACAGTTGGATGAAATTCTATTCCAGAATAACAACAACCTTACCCAATTAACCAGGGGTTATGCCAACGCTTATTCGGAAATAGCTACCTACGTTGATAGCTTTGTGGAATTCCAGGGCAAAAACTACAAGTATTCCGACGAGAGCATAAGAATTATTCAGAGCCTCACCAACGAAACTCAGATAAGAGAGGCACTATCCAACAAGGCGCAACAGCTATCGCAAACTCAACTACAGAACTGGAACAACGACAGAATACAACTCATCCAATCCCTGCTCCAGGTTGGAAAGATTAAGGGAGAAACAGAGGAAGATACATACAATCCACCGGAGGGGATAAACCCACAGCAGTTGTTTGTAGAAACGGGAGACCAGCTATGGTGGACAATACCAATGGCAGGTTTTAGGGCATCAAAAGAACACTCGCTGCAGCGAAGGGCTCAAACAATTGCTACCTTCAGGGACAATACCGCCTCATTTAGAACAAAATGGGCAAGTGTAACCTCGCTTGTCGATAGGATTTACGAGAAAAAATCTCAGATGTACGACGTGTTATACGAAATATACGACCAACTGGCAATTTACGGCTCCGGAGAGATAGGAATAGCTACAGACGGAAACGTAGCCGGTATAGGGGGCCTAAGCGGTCTAGGCCTCGCCTTTAGATCCTCTGCAGTGGCAAACACGGTAAAACAGAGCGCCTTCCAGCTTCCCGCAGGGTTAACCACACCCACAGCACCGGTTATAGGACCTCTAAGACCGATAGCACCACCCCAAAACACACCACCCGGTGGAAATATCCAATCACAATCCATTCCCGGTCAAACAGGTATACCGGGTAGCCCTGCAATTACCCAGACCGGGAAACAATTGAGCACACCGCACACGGGGACACAACCGGGGATAACTTACACAGGGATCTCCCTAGGGATTACAATCGACAGGGACTTAACAGAGATAAAAATCAAAACCACACCAACCGCATGGGTAGCCGTAACCACCTATTTCCGGGCTAAGCGCGACGAGATACAGCCCTACCTTGCCGTACCATCGGTAGAGAGCTTTTCTGGCTCTGTGGTAAGTACCAATCAATTTACCGCCCTACTCTCAGCCTATTTTTCTGGTGAACACCCGGTGGGGGTCGTGGAGTACGAATACAAACTAGAACCGGTAGGAGAAACAACACCCAATACCAATAACCAAACCACCACTACGGCATCTCAAAACACTACCTCATCCGTCTCTCAAACGGGGATCTATCAATTTGCACTCTCTACATCCCTAAAACCACTACCAATCTATATACCATGGTTCTCTTTGGGGAACGAGCAAACATTAAGGGAGCCCTTTTTCTCCGAGACAAATCTCGCAGGCAACTACTATCTATACCTCAAGATACGGGGAGCCGGAGGAAAGAGTATAGTACGGAGAGCAACCCTTAACCTTAGATACTTTAACCCGGACACCGATAGCCAACCGGTAAGTAGTAACATAGACACAAGCGATAACACACCTCCCTCCAAGCCATCCATAACACTTGAGGGTCCATATACCTTTAGAACGGACAAGATATACGCAAAGTGGCGAGCAGAGGACCTGGAATCCGGAATACAGGGTTACGAATACTCTGTTGGAACCCACACGGCAAAAACCAACACCCAGAGTGTAGGTGTAACTAGCCCCGGTGTAGGTGTTATGACAAGCACAACACTCGATTCGCTTGCAGGAACCGCAGCAGGAATTAGTCTTAACCCAACAACTCAGGGGCAAAACCTATCGGAGGTAGCTACCGATGTTCTTCCATGGCAAAACGCCGGGGGAAGAACAGAGGCAAACATAAGGGGTCTTAACCTTGAACACGGGAAGAGCTACGTGGTGAATGTCCGGGCTACAAACGGGGTAGGCTTAAAGAGCATAGGGACCTCCTTGCCAATACTTGTGGATACAACCCCGCCGGAGGGGGTATCGATAAGCTTGGTAAAACAGGTAAAGGCAGACGCACATGCCAACTCCATAAGATTTGAGTTCGACAGGGGAAACGACCCTGAATCAGGTATAGAATCTACCCTCTTTTCCGTGGGAACAGGAGAGGGTATTGATGATATCCTAAAATGGCAAGAGGCAAAAAATAACCTTGCCACCCTTGTAAACATACCCGCTTCGGAGGGAACTACCATATACGTAAACGTAAAGAGCACAAACGGGGCCGGCCTGGAGAGTGTGGCACATAAAACTGTTGTAATGCACTACAGCGACTCAACGGAACCGGAAACACCCCTACCCGTGACATTCCCACCTCACTTTACATCCGATGTCAACAAACTAAGTTTCGGGTGGAACGAAATATCGGACGAAGAATCCGGAGTAGTTGAGTATGCCTACGGAATAGGCACAACGCCGTACTATCCGGATGTAACCCCCTGGTCTTCGATATCGGTAAAGTACAAACCCTACCTCCTCGGTCAGGGAGCCTCAGTTAAAAAAGAGAGGGAACAAAGGGGTACAACAAGGGCTATAGAAACGAGGACCGGCCAAATGGCTAAAATAAAGGGTGTACTACCAACATACTACGTGGAGAAGGAAAATCTCCAACTCGAGAGCGGGAAAACCTACTATATACTGGTACGAGCTACCAACGGGGCAAACCTTACCTCTACGGGGGTATCGCAACCAATTGTTGTAGATACGACACCACCTGAAAATGTATCCCTCGAGGCGTCGGAGTATTCCACCTCTCAGGACAGTCTTAGCGTTACGATAAAGGGAGAGGATCCGGAATCGGGAATTACCGCGTACAGATTCGCCGTATGGACGGTAAAAGAAACCTCTATGAACGACCAGGAAAAGGGTGAGCACAAAAAACTCTACAGCCAAAAAACCCCTGCCGAAGGGGAAGCAGAGATGATACTGGTATCCGGATTCGTAGCAAACGGAAGTATGGGGGCAAATATACAAACACAGGGTAATTTGGTACCGGGCAGCCAAACCTACGGTGCCCAAAGCTCCCAAGTCCCGCCATGGGTAAATGATATTGACCTATGGGGAGAGCCATGGTTCGAATCGAACTGGACAGAGATCTCCAGCGGAGCACCGCCTCAGAGCATAGACATAAGAGCCACGCTAACGGGATTTCCCATCCAGACATTCCTCGGTGCCCTATTCGGACAACAGGAACACAGCCTCGCATACGGAAGGAGTTACAGGGTGAAGGTATGGATAAAGAACGGTGCAGGACTGACGGCAGAAACAAATCCTGTAATAATCAAGGTAGTAAAGCATATCCCCCCGAAGACTAAAACCTTAGAGGGGAAAACCCGGACAAATACAAAAATACCCAATACTGCGGGAAAGGGAATGTAGGGGGATGTAATGAGAAAGAAAGTTTTTTTAACGATGATACTAATCCTACTTGTAGGAGCCAGACTTTCTGCACAGCGGGGTCCACTTGTCTATATACTCCCGGCGACTAACAGGGTGATAATAGTTCTAGGTGACATTCCGAGAGATGTTTACTCTTTCGAGGTTTACAGAAAGAGTGACGGGGATAAGAATTATAAACTTCTAAACAAACATCCCATATCAGAGGTAAAAGACCCCTACACGGCAAAACAGCTTATGGGAGAGGATTTTATCTGGATATCAAAGAGGGTGGGCTCCGATGATCCATCCTTTGTATGGAACAGATTAAAGGCAAACAGAAATACAACAAGGGCACTCCTTTTAATAAGCCACGGACTAAGATTGGCCATGGGGAAAACCTACATAGACAGAGGGGTGAAACCCGGAAAAAGCTACAGTTATAGGGTGGTCCTCTACAACTCAATCGGGAGAGAGATACAACGAATTGAAAGACGAATTAGAGTAACACCACCAAAAACCCCTCAAAAACCCGGGAAGGTTCGCGCAAAGGCATCGGATGGCGAGGTTAAGATAGAGTGGGACTACCCTAAATACAGAGGAGGAGAGAAAGACAGAACGGTAGGATTTATAATTTACAGAGACGAGGGAGACGGGAAGTTTATAAGAATAAACCAGGCTCCTGTGTTGAGAATAGAGGGGTGGTTAGCCTACATAGACAACAACGTGGTGAATGGAAAAACATACACCTACGGGGTTAAAGCCATTGATATAATCGGGGTTAAAAGCAAAATGAGTTACTCTCCCAGGGTTAAACCGAGAGACACACGTGCCCCACTCGTACCCATGGGACTTAAAGCAATAGACGACAGGAGAGGGGTCCTGCTACTATGGAACATATCCCCGGAGATAGATGCTGCTTACTACAATGTGTACAGGAGTCAGAGTTTAAAAGGGACCTTTAAAAAGATAAACAAAACCCCTATAGCGGTGGATAATCCCCAATTTATTGACAGCGAGAGAATCGGGGGACAGGTGTACTACTACAGGGTAACAGCAATAGACTTGAGTGGAAACGAGAGTCCTAAATCCGGCCCTGTTTCCATTATCCCCAAGGATACAACACCACCTTCAAAGGTAGAGGGAATTAGCTTTACGATAAATGAAAAGGAGAGAAAAGTTACCCTCAAGTGGGAAGCATCAAAGGCTACCGATTTAAAAGGGTACTACATATACAGGGGAAGCGATAGAAAAAGAATGGTTAGAATTGTAGGGAAACCCCTAAAACCTACTAAAAATCCCTCCTTCAGGGATAGCGGATATAAAAGCCGGGGATTGCAACCGGGTATAAATCTCATTTACGCAATTACCGCAGTAGATACCTCCGGAAACGAGAGCGAACGGAGCTATACAGAGGTCCAAATCCCGGACAACGTTCCCCCGAGTCCTGTGTTCTTCTTTACTGCAAAGCCAACCGACGAGGGATGGGTAAAACTCTTCTGGCAGCCCTCCCTATCACGAGATCTTGCATTGCACAGAATTTACAGGAAAGCAGCAGGGGGTAGGTTCAAGTCTGTAAAGGAATTAGACAAAAAAATTACAAGCTGGAGCGATAAAGATGTTATCAGGGGGAGAGAGTACAACTATAGAATCACAGAGGTTGATAAAAGTGGTAACGAGAGTAAACCCTCGAAGATCGTTACTATAGTACCTACGGATATTATTCCCCCTAAATCCCCAACCAATTTGAGGGCAGAGATAACAGCGTGGGGAGTATCTATAGAGTGGGATCCCTCCCCCTCAAAAGACGTTGCCGGATACCATGTATACCGGGCAAAATACAGGGGAAGCAGATGGGAAAGACTCACCGGTAAACCCATAGAGCCATCATCCAAAGAAACCGAGGAGAAAAAACTGAAATTTCTGGATATGTGGCACAGAGGAGGAGAAATTTACGGAGTCTCTGCTATAGATACATCGGGAAACGAGAGCACAAAAGCCACGATAAGGATTAAGAAAAAAGAGGCAAAAAAGTGAAAAAAAAGCTATTCATATTATTTTTCATAGCACTTCTGAAACTTCTCCCCATTACCCTTGCCATAGGCGAGGTAAAGATAGTTCGAAAGCTTCCAAAATCGGCACAAAACACGGTGGAGGCAACATGGTCCAAACCTACCCCCAAACCTAAACCGATCACCACAACGAGAAAGACCCAGTTTTCAGGGAGACTCTCCATCGGTGGGTCCGGGGGAATGAATACCATAGGAGAACAACTCTACGACTGGTTTTCGGATTCCCACTTCCTGTTAATCCAACCACTCGGAAACATGGGGAACCTCAATTTTACAGGAAAAGCGTTTAGGAAAAACACGCTCAACGGGATGAATCAGAATTATCTCGCCAAACTAAACCTATCCCTGGACAGGCTTCGCTTCTCTTCCGGAATAAAATACACAGAAAAGCAAAAGCTCACGGATCAGCTTAGCACCGATGACATTAGTACACTCATAGATGCCTCCATAAGCATGAACTACATAGAATCCCTTCCAATCTCTCTATCCTACACCCACAAGATTATCCAAAAGAAAGAGGGAACAAACAACTCCATAACCACAACGGGAGACAATTTCGGAGATGTTGCCACACTTAAAGCGCTTGGAGACCTGGGCGGCTTTAATCTTAACCTCACGAGTAACTTCAACAATCTGGTAGACAATGCCAAAGGAATGATTAACACGGGATTTGCAGGGAGCCTATCTGTAGTGTCTCCACTTCTCAGTTTTGTAAAGATAGAAGTCCTTCTATCACCGACCGCTAGTACGGTAAGATACACGGAAACTCAAAACGAAACCTCAAGCACTACCCTCGAGTCCGGGATCGGTCTGATATTTCCGCTCACAGGGGGTATTACCCTCACTACGAGAGGCGGGAGATTTGATTCGTGGATTACCCAGAGCGGCCCTAATACAGGTGAATACACACCGTATATATCCGGATGGAAGGCCTCCACAGAGATGAATTACAAAAACAACGGAGGACTCTCTGCAAAAACCGAGTACAAGCTAAGAACTACGGAGGACAGTTTTAATCATCAGGCAAGTATATCCGGGGGATACCATCCAGAGAGCAAATCCTCCACCGAAAAGAGGTGGTTAAAAAAACTAACGGCAAACGGAACTCTAAACCAACAGTACAATAACACGTGGGAACTAGATAACAACAAACTTACCTGGGGAACGGACATCATAATTAGTCCAACGGATAAGATAAGTCTCTCAGGCAAGTACATTGGAAGCATGATGGGAATCAACGAGTACGATTGGGCAAATACGTTCTCCACACTGTTTAAGCATCAACCTGATCCCATGTTACTCTATGGAATCACAGCAGGATTAAAGAACCTTCTCTATGCAAATGGTACAAACTCGGTTACTCAGAATTACTCTGCCAGCCTTACTCTAACCCCCCAGTGGAATCTTAAGGTGTACACCTTTGGCATAGGAGAAAACCTATCTCTAACCAACTCCCAGAACCAAAATACCGCTAGTGTTCTCAGGAGTTCCTCCAAAAGTATCCTATCAAAACTAAGTTATGAAATGGGAATTCCCATACTCTCCTTCTTGCAAACTCGATATCATCTTACCTGGGAATGGTTAAGCACCGAGACAACGGAAACAACCAACACTACCTCTACCTCCGGGAACAACTTTCAGCACATATTTGGTATCACCGTTTCGGGCAACCCCATTCCCTTTAGCCTCACCACTACGTACTCCCTATCACACGGTACAAGGGGAACACGCCACGATGTAAACTCCACACTAAACCTTCCCTTCGGCAAATCATTTTCACTTGAGGGGAGATTCTCGATGAGCTACTATACAGATAACGGGGCGGAAAAACTTCCCTTTCTGGCAGGTTTAAACCTCGCCTACCAGTTTTAGCGATATGCGGTTCTCTCGATGGCTTTAGTTAACGATAGCAACAGTAAAATAACCCTCCATACTCCAAAAACGCTAAAAGATTTCTTTTTTATCTTCCTTCTATTTATACAAATTGTAGTACCCCTAATACCTATACCCGCAGAGAATAAGGTTCCATCCTTCGAGCTCTTTATGGGGAGAAAACTCTACAGCGAAAAAAGATACAAAGAAGCCCTACGCTTTCTCACAATGGCAAGGGAGAAAAGAGAAACCTCCCCCGAAGATCTCATCCTCCTTGGAATATGCTATATAAAACTAAAAAAGATAGAGAAGGCAGAGGAAATTCTAAACGAGGCTACAAAACTACACCCAAATCCCTTTGCTCTAAATATCGCACTAGGAAGCCTCCACTTTGAAAAGAGAGAATTTCAGGTTTCATACACCTACTTCGAGAGGGCGAGAAAACTTCAGCCACACTCCGAACAGGCCCTCCAGGGAATGATTGCCTCCCTTATTAACTCCGGGGTGGAGGAATATGCAAAGGGGAACAAGGATGGGGCAAAACACTTCTTCGAAAAGGCACTGGCACTAAAACCGGACTCCGTAGAGGCACTACGAAACCTGGGAATAGTATACGAGAAAGAGGGTAACATAAAAAAGGCCATCGATTTATTCTCTCGAGCGCTCAAAATAAGGCCAGAGGATCCTGTACTTCTACGATTACTGGCGGAGGCACTTAAAAAAACGGAGGACAGGAGGAGACTGGTAAGAATCCTTAAAAGGCTTTCCACTATCCTTCCTACCAGTCCGTACCCGTTCGAAAATCTGGGGCTTCTCTACGAAGAAGAGGGAAAGAGCAAAGACGCCCTTATGGCATTTGAAAATGCCATAAGGCGAGGAAGCGAACAACCCTACCCATACTACAGAGTAGCAGAGGATCTGTTTAACCGGGGGGATATAGAAAAATCAATTTCAACCCTCTATCTAGCCATAGGAAATGCTGTTCATAAAATCTCCTCCCTACAGCTTAAAGCGGCCGGGAGAATACGGAAAAAAGGGGGAAAATTAAATAAAAGCGACATAGAGGCATTAAAACTCTATTCATCACTAATCAAAAAACCAAAAAACGTACTTCTTGATTCCATAAACCTTCTCAGAAAACTTGACGGCAATAACAAACGCTTTGAGGCTGACATCCGAAAACTCTCCCAGTGGTATCCACACAGCATAGAGCTAAAAGAGGCTCTTGCCGGGGTACTGGAAAAGGAGGGAAAACTAGACGAGGCATACACCACATGGCTAAAAATACTGGAAAAAAATCCCACAAATGCAAATGCTCACAAACACATGGCGAGGATACTGTACAAACAGGGCAAAACAAAAAAGGCTATACTGGAATACAGACGTGCCCTAGACCTTAACCCAAAAGACCAATCCGTATACAAAAACCTTATAGAAATATACAAAAGAGAGAAAAAAGAAGAGAGACTACTCCAAATACTCAAGAGTAAATACCTCACTCAGAGGAGAAACGTTATTCTAATAGAGAGTATCATCCGCATTCTAAATGATCTTGGCAAAAAACAGGAAGCAAAAGTATTTAAAGAGAAGCTCAAAAAACTTACAGAGGATCAATAACCTGCTCCCTGGAGATAATATCTATATTCCAGATATCAACATGCGGGGGAGTCTCCACAAGCAACTCCACCACCTTCGCAAGATCATCCGGTTTCAAGAACTCAACATCACTGTCAAGTTTTACCCCCGCCTTCTCTGCCCAGGGAGTCTCTATCGCAGCAGGAGCTAGGATACTAACCTTTATCCCATAGCTTCGAACCTCATTGAGCAACGCACGCGAAAAACCCTCTACACCGTGCTTTGCAGCGGAGTACACGGCAAAACCTCCTCTGGAGCGCTTTCCCAATATGGAAGAGACATTGATTATATGTCCGCTCCCCTGGTCTTTCATAACAGGCACAACAGCCCTACAGGCATAAATTACAGAGTGCAGGTTTACGGCTATGCCATAATCTATCTCCTCGATAGAGTAATTTTCAAAATTGGAAAAACGTATTCCTGCCCCTACATTATTAACCAGAACATCGATCCTCCCAAATGTATCGATTACCGTATCTACAAATTTCTTCACATCCTCCCATACGCTCATATCAGCCCTAACGGCAAGGGCATTACCACCTCCCTCTTTAATCTTGCTTTCAATCTCTCTGAGAAGTTTAAAACGCCTGGCACAAAAAGCTACCCGGTAGCCTAGCTTTCCAAAGTGCAGAGCCATAGCCTTTCCCGTACCCGAGGAAGCCCCGGCTATTACAATAACTTTTTTACCTTCACCTTCATTCATACCCGCACCTCCATCACTATCTTACATCTATCCCCTGGACGGAATCAACATAAGCCTCAAAACATTGGGACGCGGAGTTTTTCGCTGCCCCATGCCATATCCAATCCTCACCGTATCCGAAAACTCGTTACTCTCCATATCCCTGCGAAATAACTCCCTGGCTACCCACGAAGGCCTTAAACCCGCAAGGATAGATGCCCCGGTGGGGGTTAAAAGCTCAATATCGACAGGCCCAGAAACGCTGGGAATCCTGTAATTCCTAAGTATCGACATGACGGCAGGAGGCGGGACAGGGAGGGTGCCATGAGAGAAACTAACAACCCCCCCGCCAAAGGAGACAGGGGAAAGACTAAGGATACTATCCATATCCACATTAAGATACTTCAAACCTACGGCAGCACCAACTATATCTATGAGAATATCCTGAGCCTCATGAAGTACAACCCCACCCTCCAGTTCATCGTGAACATGGGGAATTCCCCGCCTGTGGAGTTCCAGATGCTTCGTACCGGTAAGCCAGCCATCGTTTCCTACTTTGCTCCTATCAATTGACCTAATCTGAGGTTTTATGTCTATTACAGGTGTCCCGTCAAACAAATCAAGAACCCCGGTATATACTCTGTTACCCTCCACACGCTTTAGCGGAGTAAGGGTCAAACCAATAGGGTTCGGTCTTCTGGGAGACCTACTCGCAAAGAGTCCCACCTCCCTCATCTCTTTTCCACTCTGCCACGGCGGAACAACCTTCAGAGAGTATCCGTGAGACCTGTTTAGATATGACAGAACAAATATATGAGAAAACGATTCAATA
>Ga0256914_1000891_pt1 | contig 28672 bp, 33 predicted proteins | sample HulkmetaG_FD_191571 | JGI IMG/M metagenome (GOLD analysis project Ga0256914, IMG submission 191571) | Hydrothermal chimney microbial communities from Main Endeavour vent field at the Juan de Fuca Ridge, Pacific Ocean - Hulk | ecosystem: Environmental > Aquatic > Marine > Hydrothermal vents ... | reverse complement strand
TGTCACTTGGCGATGCATATCAGTCACTGTGTCATTTCAAGTGGGTAAGCGACTCATTGCCCTCCCCCCCCCTATTACCAATCCTGCAGAGCTGCCGATCTGTTCTGAACTGATATTGCAAGGGAATAATAGACATTGTCGTCTTCCCGAGCAGTGACCAGGGAGACCCTGGCCAAGAGCACTATCGCCGCTGTCTGTACCCTACCAGATTGGCGGTCCTTATGGATAAACTGGCCGACCAGTGGCGGCAGGGCTCACTTTCCTCCGGAACGGAGTCGCATGATCTGCTCGTACATCTTGTCGGCCAGGCCCAGGCCCTGGCGGCGGGATATTTCCGTGGCGATCTCGCTGTCGAGCATGTCCTGGTAGATCTCGTGGGCCGTGTCCCTGGTAAAGAGGCCGCCATCCGGGATGGTCTGCCGCATGGCCTTGAAGAGGGACTGGATGTAGATGGCCTCGAAATCCTGGCACCGCTCCCGAATGGCGCTGGCTTCCTGCTCCTTGGTTCTCGGATCTCCCTGCCGGGCTGTCGGGGCGCTGACGACCGTTCTCGGATCGATACTCAGTTTCATGGCTGCTGTTCCTGGGGATCGTGTAGTCGATGGTGGTGGCTGGTTGTAGCCTGTCGTATCAGAGGATGATCAGTTCGCCATGCAGGGCTCCGGCTGCCTTGATCGCCTGGAAGATGGCGATCAGGTCGCGGGGAGTTGCGCCGATGGCATTGAGAGCCTTGGCGATGTCGCCGATGGAGACGCCCATCTCCAGGACCACCAGGTTGCCCTCGTCTTCCACCGCCTTGATGGTGGTTTGGGGTGCGGTCACGGTCTCGCCTTCGGCAAGGGGATTGGGCTGGGATACCTGGGTGGTCTCGCTGATGATCAGGTTCAGGTTGCCGTGGGAGACGGCCACGGTGGAGATACGCACATCCCGTCCCATGACGATGGTGCCGGTCCGTTCGTTGACCACGATCCTGGCCGGGGTATCGGTCTCCACCTCGATATTCTCCAGGTCAGCGATAAAACCGACCAGGTCGTCCTTGTAGTCCTCTGGCATGAGGACCTTGACCGATCCGGAATCCAGGGCGTGGGCGGTGTCCGGTCCGAAATGGTCGTTGATGGCGTTGGTGATCCGGGTGGCGGTGGTAAAGTCTGCCTGGCGAAGCTGGTAAAGCAGGTCTCCGCTGGGCGGCAGACGGTAGTTGACGGCCCGCTCCACCACGGCACCGTTGGCGATGCGGCCGGCGGTTGGATGGTTCTTCTGTACCTTGGCCGCCTTGCCGCCAAACGAGATTGAGCCCACGGCCATGGAGCCCTGGGCAACGGCATAGGTCCTGCCGTCCGGCCCCTTGAGGGGGGTCATCAGCAGGGTGCCGCCGCTCAGGCTGGAAGCATCGCCGATGGATGAAACCATGACATCGATGGTAGTACCGGGCCGGGCAAAAGGGGGCAGGGTGGCGGTCACCATGACAGCGGCCACGTTCTTGGTCTTCATCTGTTTGAAGACATCCGGGGTGATGGCCATGCCCATTCGTTTGATCATGTTGATCATGGCCTGCTTGGTGAAGACCGATTTTTTGATGTCGTCACCGGTGCCGTTGAGGCCGATGACCAACCCATAGCCGATGAGCTGGTTGTCGCGGACCCCTTCAAGGTCTGCAATGTCCTTTATCCTGGACCCCTGGGCAGTGCCGAGGAGTGTGTGCAGGAGAAAACAGACAGCGGTGATCAGGAGAACGGTCTTGCGAACAGTCATGATCGGTCGCTTTCCCTCCATCCTAGAATGGCCAGACATTGTCGAGCACCCGCATCAGCCAGCCCGGTTTCTGCTTGTCCGATATCGCTCCCTTGCCGGTATAGGCGATCTGGGCATTGAGAATGTTGCGGGAGTCAACGGTGTTGTCGGCATTGACGTCATGCGGCCGGACGATCCCGGTGAGATAGATGATCTGGTTCTCGTTGTTGACGATCACCGACTTGCCGCCCCGGATCTTCATGTTGCCGTTGGGATAGACCCTGACCACCTGGGTAGTCAGGGTGGCTACCAGGTCCTCCTTGCGGGTGATCTTGCCCGATCCTTTGAACTTGTTGGAAAAGTCCGCCTTGACCAGCTCGGACATGTTCAGGTTCGGGTTGTTCTCGGCAAAGATCTTCTCGTACCCGAACAGGGCCGGGATGCCGGCGGTCATGCTGGTATCCCGGCCTGTCTCGGTGGAGGATTCCTTGGAGGCGCTGGCCTGTTCCTTGATGATGACCGTCACGATATCGCCGACCTGGTGGGCCTTCAGGTCGGCGAGCAGGTTGCCCTCGTCACCGGTCCAGATGGACCCGGGCGACTGGGGAACCGGCTCGCTGATGACCGCCGATTCCAGCGGTTCCGGAATCTTGGCCACCACGGTCTCTTTTTTTGCGCATCCTGTGGCCACGAACAGGGAGGCAAGCACGAGGAGAACCAGTTTTTCCCGCATGACTCAGAACTCCACTGATACCATGCCGGGCCCGTCCACCCGGCAGAAGATGAGTTTGTTCGAAGAGATATTCTTTACCCTGATCATCTGGCCCGGTCGGCCGTCCATTGAGGCGATACCCATGGTGGACAGCCGCAGCCCGCCCCTGGCCGCCAGAATCTTCACCGGTTCTCCCTTTCGGATCACCGGCGGCGGCTGCAGATGGCGGTGCTCGATGACCCTGCCGGCTCCGATGGTCCGCTTGACCTGCATACCCACCACCTGGTCGGCTCGCAGGAACGGCTGCCGCAACCGGGAAAGGTCTTCCCGCCGCATGCGGATCTGATCCGGCCGGATGATGGTGCCCCGCTGGAGGGGGACCGCAGCGGCAGCAACCTCGGCGATGGCCTCCACCCTGCCCCTGATCGTACAGCTACGGACAATTTTGCCGTTTACCCGGAAGAGGATGGAAAAGCTGGAACTGCCCAGGATCTCCTTCCTGGAAGGGGTGACCTCGTATTCGAGCCTGCCGGTGGGCAGGGTGAAGGGCGGCGGCAACCGCAAGGCGTGGAAGCGGATGTCGGCCTTAGGCAGCTTGTCCGTGTTGGCGGCAAGGTAGGAGGCCAATATGGACTTGAGCCGTTCATGGTCGATGATGATGCCCTGCCGGTGGACCACGACCTTCCCGGCGCCCAGCCAGCGGATGGTCTCTGCCTGGGGCAGGTGCTTGACTGCCCGGGCAATGGCCTGCACGGTGATGGTCTTGCTCTCCCCTGGTGGGGGGGCCGTGGTGATGACCTGGGCGGCCAACCGCTGGCCGACATCCGGGGTCGCCTCGATGTGCCCCAGATCTCCCAGTTTCACCTGCCGCTGCCGCACCTCGGCCCGGTCATGGAGGGTTATCTCGACGGCCGTGGCCGACAGGGGAAACCAGGCGGCCAGGCAGAGCAGGATCAGGAGCACGCGGTTCATCGTTAGACCATGTTGGTGGTTGTCTGCATCATCTCGTCCGAGGTGGAGATGGCCTTGGAGTTGATCTCGAAGGCTCGCTGGGTGGTGATCATGTTGGCCATCTCCTCGGCCATGTTCACGTTGGACCCCTCGTAGAAGGTCTGCAGCAGGGTGCCGTAGCCGTCGCTGCCCGGCGTGCCGATGGCCGCGTTGCCGGAGGCCTCGGTTTCCCTGTACAGGTTGCGGCCGATGGCCTCCAGGCCGGCATTGTTGACAAAGGTTGCCAGTTCGATGTTGCCCAGTTCGGTGGCCTCGGTATCGTCGCCCAGGATGGCGCTTACCACCCCGGTCTCACTGATGGCGATCCGCCGGGCATTCTCGGGGATGGTGATCTCCGGGACGATGGGGTAGCCGTCCGAGGTGGTCAGCCGGCCGTCGCCGTCGCGTTTCAGGTTGCCTGCCCGGGTATAGGCCAGGTTGCCGTTGGGCATGTCAACCTGGAAGAATCCGGCTCCCTCGATGGCCACGTCCAGTTCGTTGCCTGTCTGGATCAGGTCACCCTGGGAAAATATCTTGGTCACTGCAGCCGGCCGTACACCCAGGCCGACCTGGATGCCGGTGGGCGACCGGGTATCGTCCGAAGTCGGGCTGCCCGGCACCTTCATGATCTGGTAGAGCATATCCTGGAAGTCGGCCCGGCTCTTCTTGAATCCCGTGGTGGAGACGTTGGCCAGGTTGTTGGCAATAACGTCCATGTTCAGGTTCTGGGCACCCATGCCCGTTGTTGCTGTCCACAGTGATCGCATCGGTCTGTTGTCCTCTCTGTCCTGAGTGTGGCGTAATATCTTACCGTTACCGGTCCGCTACCGGGAGGGACGACTGTCGCCTATCCGACAGTTCCCAACTCGCCGTTTTTCTCGGCTATGGTGGAATAACTCTTCAGAGCCTTGTGACAGGCCTCAAAGCGGCGCTGGCTGTTGATCATCATCACCATCTCTTCCATCATGTTGACGTTGGAGGTTTCCAGGCTGCCCTGAACGATCCGGCTGCCCTCTGCGGTCCTGTCCGTCCCCTGTTCCAGGGCGAACCGGTTGCCCCCGATCTTTTTCAGGCCAGCCGGATCATCGACAGTGAAGACCTGCAACCTGTCCTGGACCTGCCCGTCGACGATGATGCCGCCATCCTCGGCAATGGTGATCTTTCGGCCCGAGGTCTCGGTGAGCTGCACCGGCTGGCCCGATTCGTTGAGCACGGAAAAACCGTCCGCTGTCTTGAGCATGCCATTGCTGTCCAGGTGGAAACTGCCGTCCCGGGTATAGAGGGTCCTTTTTCCCTGCCTGATCTTGAAGAATCCTTGGCCCTGGATGGCCAGATCCAGAGGATTGTCGGTCACCTTCAGGGCCCCCTGGCTGAAATCCGTGCCAATGGTCCGGATGCGGGAGTAGTTGATGCCCTTGGCCTGGCCGGTCTGCCTGCTGCCCCGAAGGATCGATTCAAAACTGATCCGGTCTTTCTTGAAACCGGTTGTGTTGACGTTGGCCAGGTTGTTGCTGATGTTGGCCATGGCCTGTTCCCGGGCCACCGCTCCTGCCAGGGCGCTGTACTTTCCTGAAACCATACCTTCCTGCTGATTGAGTTTGTCCGTATTACTCTATTCTTCGACAGGTTGACGGCGATTCTTTACCCGTTCTTCCGCCATGCCTGCCCCGGCCGAGGCGCTGATCCCGGCCAGGGTGATCAGCTGGTCCACTTCCACTGGAGAGACGGCCAGGATGCGGGAAATCTCCTCCCTGGACATGCCGTCGGCGATCATCCTGCTCACGTAGCGGTACTTCTCCGGTATGTCAGGTGCCTGGTCCGGATGGAGGATCAGGCGCGGTTTCTGCAGCCTGGTGGTGATTTCCGCGCTGTTGAGCATGTCCAAAAACTGCTGCTGCTCCCGGTTGGTCGCCAGGCTTGTTTCCAGTTCGGTCCTTGCCGCTCGCAGTTCCTCTTCCAGGCGGCCGACGGTCTGACGGAGGCTGCCGCTGATCCGGACCTGCCTGAACAGGAAGAACGCCATCAGCACCAGGAGTCCCACAAGACCGCCCAGGAGCGTGAGCCAGGGGTTGAGAGTCACGGCTACTCGTCATCCCACATGTCGCTGTTGAGCAGCTTGACCCTGAGTTTGAGCAGGGCCTGGCTGTGAAGCTGGGAGACCCGGCCCTCCGAGACGCCGATGATCTCGGCGATCTCCTTTTGGGTCAGTTCCTCGTAATAGTACAGGGCGATGACCAGGCGTTCCTTTTCGGCCAGTTCTTCCAGCAGATCGGCCAGCAGGTGGGAAATCTCCTGGTTTTCGATAAGTTCCATGGGGGTCGGGCCGCTGGTGTCCTCCAGCATGTCGAGAAAGTTACGGCCCTCGTCAGTATGGTCCAGAGCCTCGTGGAGACTGACGCATCCCAGATGGCTGACCTTGGCCAGCAGATCGTGGTATTCGTCCAGGCTCATGTCCATGGCCTCGGCCATCTCGTCCTCTTCCGGCGACCTGCCCAACTGCCGCTCCAGGCGGAGCATGGTTTGGGCCAGCTTGGTTTGCTTCTCCCGCATGGAGCGGGAGAACCAGTCCAGCTTGCGCATCTCGTCCAGGATGGCCCCCCGGATGCGGTATTCGGCAAAGGTTTTGAACTGGGCGCCCTTGGTACTGTCAAACCGGTTGGCGGCGTCGATCAGTCCTTCCATGGCTGCACTCTTCATATCGTCCCGGTTCATGAACGAAGGCACCTGCGGCACCATGCGCTCGACCACCAGGTCGACCAGCCGCATATGGTCCCGGATGAGTTGCGATCTGTCGTCAAGAGGGGGAACAGGCGGTATCATGTTATTATTCAACATTGGCACACCCTATTTTTTTGCACCAAAGTCCAGGAGCCGTTTCCAGAAGAACTGGATGGATCCCTTGGGTTCCAGGTTGTTCGGTTCCTGGATGATGGCATGGGCCAGGGCCTCGAAAGCGCTGCTGATTTTTGCCGTCGGCTGGAGCTCGACGATGACCCGCTGTTTTCTGATCGCCTCCACCATCTGCCGGTCGGCCGGAATGGAGCCCATGTAATCGATGGAGATGTCCAGGTAGCGGTTGGCCACCATGGTGAGCTTGCGGAACACCTCCAGGGCCTCGTCCTCGCTCTTGATGCAGTTGACGATCAGGTTGAAGTGCTTTTCGTGGTACTGGGTGGAGAGCAGTTTCATCAGCGCGTAGGCGTCGGTGATGGCCGTGGGTTCCGGTGTGGTGACCACCAGGATCTCCTGGGCCGCGCTGTTGAAGTAGGTGACATTCTCCGAGATGCCGGCCTCTGTATCGATGAGGACGATGTCGAACTCGGCGTGCATGGAATCCAGGGCATCGAGGAGGCGGAGTTTCTGCTGGCTGTCCAGGCGGGTGAACCGTTGTACGCCGGATCCTGCCGGCAGGATCTTGATACCCGCCGGACCGTCCACCAGGATGGATTCCAGGTCCATGGTGCCGGAAAAGAAGTGGTTCAGGTTGTAACCCGGCGCCAGGCCAAAGACTACGTCGATGTTGGCCAGGCCGAGATCGGCATCCAGGATGAGGACCCGCTTGCCCATCCTGGCCAGGAGCACGGCGGTGTTGGCGACCACCGCGGTCTTGCCCACTCCGCCCTTGCCGCTGGTGATGGCAAAGACGCGGGTGGTGTGCTCTCTCTCGGCTGGAACGATTCTGGCGCGGTTCATCTCGCGCAGGGTCTGGGCCTGGTCCATGTGGGGTCCTCTCTGCTCAACCATGGTGTTTCGTCCTGTGTTGATCCATGATCAGCCCGGCAATCGTCCGGCGGTCAGGGGTGATGATGTCTTCGGGCACCCGCTGGCCATTGGTTAGAAAGGAGATCGGGGTGCCGTTCTGTATGTGCATGTTCAGTAGTACGCCGAGAAGGCCGCATTCGTCAAGCTTGCTGAAGATGAGGTTGTTGACGGTCAACCTGCTGAAACGGTGTATGATTTCCGTAAGCTCCTCCTCCCTCGTATTGGCGGCGAGCACCAGGTGGTTTTCGATACCCAGGTGGGGGCGGAGAAAAGAGGCCAGCTCCTCCAGGTCCTGGTCGCTGCGGGGACTGCGGCCGGCCGTGTCGATGAGGACCAGGTCGCGGCGTCTGTGTTTTTCCAGGGCCTGTTCGAGCTCGTCCGGCCGGATGACCACCTCCACCGGCAGCTGCATGATCTCGCCGTAGACCTTGAGCTGTTCCACGGCCGCGATCCGGTAGGTGTCGATGGTGATCAGGGCGATGTTTGGTCCGTAGCTGCTGATGTAATTGGCCGCGATCTTGGCGATGGTGGTGGTCTTGCCCACGCCGGTCGGCCCGATCAGGGCGATGCGTTTCTGCTCGTTCAGCCGTTCGGTGAGGATTCGGTTGACCTGGAAGAGATCGGCAATGGTGTCGCAGAGGAACTGCTCCAGGTCCCTGCCTTCCAGGGTACCGTCTTCCAGGGCCTGGCCGGCATACTCGGCGATGGTCCGGGCGGCTGCCGGCGCCACGCCCCGGTCAGCCAGAATCCGCATGGCCGGATGTTCCGGGGAGAGGGTGGAGCCGGAAAGATGCGGACCATGCCCCGGTGTGAGGGCTGCCGGGGATTCCATGCCGGAAATCTGGCTGGCCAGGGAGCTGATCATGGAGCGCAGCTCGCCGAGCTCGTCCCGGATGTCCTGTTCTCCGGATTGCCGCTCGGGCCGGGTGGAACGCTCCTGCCTGCCCGCCGCTCTTTCTTCCACAGGGGATTCCTGTTTCCAGAGCGTTTCGTAGCTCAGGTCATCCTCCTGCGGCTGCCCGGTGACGGAAGCGGACCGGTTCGCGACCGGCCGGGAGGAAGCGGGCCGGCTGTTCTTGCTTTCCGCCCAAGGCTTGTCGATGGCAGCCGTGATCTCCAGGACCGGTTTGCCCAGGATCCCCATCTTGCCCTTGCGGACAGTCTTGGTGGACAGGATCAGGGCGTCCGGACCAAAGGTCTCCTTGATCATCTTCAGGCCGCTGGCCATGTCTGTGGCTTCAAAGACCTTAACCTGCATCGATGGTCACCGTACCCAGGGATTTGACTTTCATGTTGGAGGCGATCTCGTTGTGAGACAGGACCGCCAGGTTTGGCAGGTACCGCTCTGTCAGCCTGCGAACATGCGGCCTGATCTGGGGAATTACCAGGAGCACCGGCTGGCGGCCGCCGGGAAATTCTTGCACCAGGGCGGCCAAGCGGTCCAGGATCTTCTGAGCCGTTTTCGGGTCCAGGGCCAGGAAGCTGCCATGTTCCCTGTGCTGGATGGATTTCTGGATGGTCTCCTCCAGTTCCCTTGCCATGGTGATAACCAGGATGGTGCCGTCTTCCTGGACATGGGCGGCTGAGATGGAACGGGACAGGGCATGACGGACATACTCGGTGATCACGTCCGTATCCTGGGTCATGGGCACGTAGTCGGCCATGGTTTCCAGGATGGTTCGCAGGTCACGGATGGAGACGCCCTCCCGCAGCAGATTCTGCAGCACACGCATGATGGTGCCCAGGTTGAGAACCGCGGGTACCAGTTCCTCCACCAGTTTGGGATAGGTCCTGGCCAGGTTGTCGAGCAGGTTCTGCACCTCCTGCCGGCCCAGAAGTTCAAAGGCGTGCTGCTTGATGATCTCACTGATATGGGTGGCCATGACCGTGGTGCAGTCCACCACCGTGTAGCCGGCGATCTGGGCCCGCTCCTGCTTGTCCTCGGTGATCCAGATGGCGGGCAGGCCAAAGGCCGGTTCCTTGGTCGGAATACCCTTGATCACCTCGGTCACCGTGCCCGGGTCCATGGCCATGAGATAGCCGGGCATCATCTCGGCGGTGGCGATCTGGACACCCTTGAGGCTGATGGTGTACTGGTTGGGACTGAGCTGCAGGTTGTCCTTGATGTGGACCGGCGGAACGATGAAGCCTGAGGAGACGGCAAACTGCTTGCGGATGGACTGGATCCGGGTGAGCAGCTCACCATCCTGGTTGGCATCCACAAAGGGGATCAGGCCGTAGCCCACCTCCAGTTCCAGGAGATCCACATTGAGTAGGTCTTCGTAGTTCTCTTCGATCTGGGCCACCGGCTCGGGCTGCTCGCTGATCTCCTCCAGGGCCTTCTGTTTTTCGGCCCGATCCAGCCGGTAGGCGGCAAAACCCATGCCAGTGGAGATGAGCAGAAAGGGCAGAAAAGGCAGGCCAGGAATGAGGGCAAAGGCCAGGAGCACGCCGCTCACCACCCAGAGGGCCATGGTGTAGCGGGTGAACTGCCTGCGCAGGTCGTCACCGAAGTTTTCCTGGCCTGCGGAACGGGTGACCAGCATGCCGGCTGCCGTGGAGATGATCAGGGCCGGCACCTGGCCCACCAGGCCGTCGCCAATGGTCAGGATGGTGTAGTTCTGGGCCGCCTCGGCCACCGGCATACCCTTTTGCACCACGCCGATGACGAATCCTGCCCCGATGTTGACCAGGGTGATGATGATCCCGGCGATGGCATCTCCACGGACAAACTTGGAGGCACCGTCCATGGCGCCGTGGAAATTGGCCTCGTTGGCGATTTCCTCTCGCCTGCGCCGGGCCTCGCTCTCGTCGATCAGGCCGGCGTTTAGATCCGCGTCAATGGCCATCTGCTTGCCGGGCATGGCATCCAGGGTGAACCGGGCCGCCACCTCGGCGATGCGGCCGGCGCCCTTGGTGATGACCACGAAGTTGATGATCACCAGGATGATGAAGATCACCAGTCCCACCACATAGGAACCGCCGACCACGAACTGGCCGAATGCCTGGATGACCGATCCGGCCGCCTGCATGCCCTCGTTCCCGTGGAGAAGAATGAGCCGGGTCGAGGCTACGTTGAGGGCCAGCCGGAACAGGGTGGTGGCCAGGAGCAGGGAAGGGAAGATGGAGAACTCCACGGCCTTGTCGGTATAGAGGCTGATGATCAAGATCAGGATGGCCAGGGTGATGTTCATGGACAGGCAGATGTCCAGGACCATGGGCGGCAGGGGAATGATCATCAGCATCAGGATGGAGACCAATCCCAGGGCAGCCCAGATGTCGCTGCGCCTGAAGAGGTTGCTCCACTGGACCTGGCTGATCACGGTCTGTAAGGATGCGGTGGCCATTTACTTCACTTTCCCCCTGATCGAATAGACATGGGCGAGAATCTCCGCCACGGCTTTGAACAGTTCCTCCGGAATCTGCTCGCCGATATCAACCTTGGAATGCAATAATCTTGCCACTGGCGGGTTCTCCACCAGGGGGACCTGGTGTTCGCGGGCCAGCTCTTTGATTTTCTGGGCAACCAGGTCCCGCCCCTTGGCCAGGACGACAGGCGCGTCCATTTCCTGACTGTCGTAACGAATGGCCACGGCCACGTGGGTCGGGTTGGTGATAACCACGTCAGATTCGGGAACTGCGGCCATCATCCGCTTCCTGGCCATGTCCTGCTGAATGGCTCGGATTTTTGACTTGATGTGCGGATCACCCTCGGTCTCCTTCATCTCCTCCTTCTGTTCCTGCTTGGTCATCTTCATCTTTTCCTCCATCTCCCAGCGGACAAAGCCGTAGTCCAGGATGGCGAGAAAGATCATGATGCCGCAGACCTTCATCATGACCAGGGAGGCGATCCGGCCCACGAAGAGCAGGGTCTGGCTCAGAGGCAGGTCGCCCAGAAGCAAGGCCTCGTCGAATTTTCCCTCTATGGTACGGAAGGCGATCCAACCGATGAGCAGTACCTTGCCCAGGGATTTGAGGACTTCCACCAGAGAGCGCTTGGAAAAGAAACGTCCCATCCCCTTGATTGGATCTAACTTGCTGAAATCAGGGATGAGTGGTTGGGTGGTAAACAGCCAGCCGATCTGCAACAGGGTGGACAGCGCCCCCACCACCAGGGCCACGAGGAAGATGGGACCGAGGATCAGGGCCAACCGGGAACCGAGAAAGTAGCTGAACAGGGAAAGAGAGGGAACATCGATGGCGAAGTCACCGCTCGTGCCCCAGATGGCGGCCAGCAGCCTGGTGAGATGTTTCCAGAAATGGGGTGCGTAAAAGAACCAGAAGAGGAGCATGAAGGTGAACAGGGCCGCGGTCTGCACCTCCCGTGACTGGGCCACCTGGCCTTTCCTGCGGAAATCTTCCCGTCGTTTCGCCGACGGCGATTCCGTACGTTCTCCTGAGGTCGGTTCTTCGGCCATTGTTCGTGAAGATCAGTGCGCTGCCGCGGCTGTCCGGCTCCTGCCCGGCTGGAGAGTTTGTTCCGGCAGGTCTTGCCGAATGGCGCGGTCCTGTATTGACGGCTGCCGGCACGGTCCCGGGAACCGGGCCGGGTTCTCGATCCGGTTCCTGCAAACTCCGCTCCAGGGAGATGGACAGGCAGGGGATTCGCCGTCCGTCCGCCAGCCACGGCCGTCCGCACTCAGCGGAGCAGGTCGAAGAATGTGAAAAAGTTGGCGCCCATGGTGTCAAATTCACGACGCAGGATCCTGACCGTCATGTTCAGTGTCAGGCCGATGGCCACCAGGGAGATGCCGATGTTGAGAGGAAAGGAGAGCATGAAGACGTTGAGCTGGGGAAAGACCCGGGCCAGGATACCCAGCACCATGTTGGAGAGCAGGAGCAGGGCCAGGACCGGGGCACTGAACTTGACTCCCAGGAGAAACATGTGGCCGGCCAGGCGGATGAGCAGCTGTACCGAGCCGCCGGAAAAGTCCAGCAGGCCCGGGGGCAGAAGGATGTAGGATTCCACGATGGTGCGGAAGAAGTACTGGTGGATGTCCAGGGAGAGGAAGATCAGGATGGCGATCACGTTCTGGAACTGGCTCATCAGGGAGAGCTGCTGGGAGGTCTGGGGATCGAAGATGTTGGCAGCGGCGAATCCCATCTGGTAGCCGATGATGGTGCCGCTGAAGTTTACGGCCGTAAAGATGAGCTGGGCGCTGAGGCCGAGCAGGAGGCCGATGATCACCTCGTTGAGCATCAGGATGCCGAACTGGACCAGGGTGAAGCTGACCTGCGGTGTATAGTCCCGCATGAGCGGAAAGAGGATGAGCGCGGTGCCGAAACCAAGGCCGATCTTGACCTGAGCCGGGATCTGGCGGCTGTTGAAGACCGGAATGGCCAGGATCAGGCTCATCACCCGGGCGAGACAAAGCAGGAAGTTCTGGAACTGGTCAAGGGGGACAGACGGTATATCCACGGTATGCTTACGGTCCCAGGTCGGCAATGCCGGTGATGATTCCGGTGGTGAACGTGATGAGCAGGTTCATGATCCAGGGACCGAAGATCAGCAGGGTAACAAAAACGGCCACGATCTTCGGGATAAAGGTCATGGTCTGCTCGTTGATCTGGGTGGCGGCCTGGAAGACGCTGATCAACAGGCCGATGACCAGGGCGGCGATCAGCATGGGGCCGGAGGCCAGGAGGACCGTTTCCACGGCCTTTCTGCCGATATGGACAACCGTTTCGGGAGTCATGGATTTTCTTTTTTCCTTCTATTTTTTTCGCGGAGTTCCGGTCCCGCTCTTTCCGCCGGAGGTCAGGTGAAACTTTTCATCAGGGAGCCCACCACCAGGTTCCAGCCATCCACCAGGACAAAGAGAAGCAGCTTGAAGGGCAGGGAAATGATGATGGGCGGCAGCATCATCATGCCCATGGACATCAGCACCGAGGCAACGATCATGTCGATGACCAGGAAGGGAACATAGATCATGAATCCCATCTGGAAGGCCAGCTTGAGCTCCGACAGCATGTAGGCCGGAATGAGGACCGTGGTGGAGATGCCGTCCCGATCCTCGGGCTGTTCCTTGCCGGTGAGGTCGATGAACAGTTGCAGCTCACCCTCCCTGACCTGGGAGAACATGAAGTCGCGCATGGTCTCCACGGTCCGTTCCAGGGCCTCTTTCTGGGTGATGCTTTCCTCCAGGTAGGGCTGCAGCGCCCTGGTGTTGATGGCGTTGAGCGAGGGCGACATGATGAAGAAGGTCAGGAACAGGGCCAGGCCGATGATCACCTGGTTGGGTGGCATGTTCTGGGTGCCCATGGCCTGGCGGACAAAGCCCAGGACAATGACGATCCGGGTGAACGAGGTGGTCATCAGGAGGATGGCCGGTGCCACGGACAGGATGGTGAGGACGAAGAGCACCTGCAGGGCCGTGGACACCTCCTGGGGGCTGGCTGCATCCTGGATTCCCAGGGACAGGGTCGGCAGGTTGACCGCCCGGGCCGTTTCCGGCAGGATGAGGAATAGCAACGGGACAACGAGATACTTCACTGGCTTTCCCTCAGTAACCGGTCAAAATTCTTCTCGGGTTTCCTGTCCTGCTCGCCGGGTCCTGTGCTGTCCAGTTCCGTGAGCAGGGAGATGTTGCCGGCGCTGATGCCGATGAGCAGTTCCCTGCCATCCACCCTGATCCGGGCCAGGCCGGTCTTGGGCATGACCTGGCGCAGTTCCAGGACCTCGATTGTGCCCTGTCTGAGGCGACCGGGCAGGAACCGTTTTCTGGCCAGGCCGTAGAGGACCAGGATCAGGCCGCAGACCACCAGCAGGGCCCAGGTCATCTGCAGGATGGCCGAACCTGCAAAGGGCGTGTCAGCCGCCGCTGCCCGGGAGGGGAGGATGAGGAGGAAAAACAGGACCAGCGGGTTCATGATCAGCCCAGCTTTTCGATCCGGTCACTCTGGCTGACCACCTCGGTGAGCTTGATACCGAACTTGTCTCCCACCCGGACCGCCTCGCCGCGGGCGATGAGCCGGGAATTGACGTACAGGTCCAGGGGATCTGCAGCCAGCTTGTCCAGTTCAACCACGTAGCCCTCTCCCATCTGGAGGAGATCCTTCAGGAGGATGCGGGCCCTTCCCACCTCCACCGAGATCTGCAGGGGAACGTCGAAGAGAAATTCCAGATCTCTGGGCACCTGCTCCTGGCCGCTGGCCTGTTCGGCTGGCGCAGGCCTGGATTCCTCGAGCAGCTCGGCGGTCTCTTCGGGCTGCAGGGTCGGCCCCGATTCAGGTTCCCGGTGCTCTGTCGGTTCAAGATGTTCTGTCGGTTCCATGGGTCGTTTCCTGTGCGGTTCTGAACAGCCCGGTCACGTGAAAGGCCTTTTTGCCGTTTCTTTCTCCCGGGACAGCGATGAATTTCGGTTTATCCTCGACAACGATGGTCAGAGGCTGGGTCGGGTCATAGTTGATGTCGATGATGTCGCCGTTCCGCAGGGACAGGATCTGGCGGATGGTCATCTCCAGGAGGCCGGACCGGGCGATGACCGTACTCTCGGTCTCCAGGGCCTCCCTCGCCAGGGTGTTGCCCCAGGTGGAGATGGTATTGGTCACCGTGACGATCTCCTTGAACTTCTCCCGCAGCGGTTCCAGGGTCAGGTAGGGGATGATCAGGCGCATCTCGCCGGATTGACCGGCCACCTTGACCGCGAACCGGGTGACGATCACCTCGGTGTCCGCATCCACGATGTTCACCAGGCGGAAGTTGTTCTCCACCTTGATCAGGCTGGCGTGCAGGCTGGTCACCGGCTGGAAGGAGCGTTGCAGGTCGATGCACACGCCGTCCATGGTGTTCTTGAGAACGTTGATCTCGATGGTGGTCAGGTTCCGGTCCAGGGCAAGCGGTTCTGCCGAGATGGAGGAGCCCAGCATGATCTCCAGGAGATTGAAGGATAGCAGGTTGTTGAAATGGAGGAGAAAACCGTATTTGAGGGGATCGGTGTTGTAGATCCCGATGGCCCCCTGATTCTTGAGCGCCGCCAGGCTCTCCTGAAAGGTGGTCGTGTTGATCTCCACCCGGTCCACCATGAAGGTCCGTTGCAGCTGGTTGGTGAGGCTGATGCTGAAATTGCGGGCAAAGGTGTCCAGGAGGATGTCCAGGTTGGGGATGCGGAGTTCACCCTCGGGACCCTCGTGGGAATAGATCTGGAAGAGATCCACCTCCTCGGCCGGCCGGCTGGCTCCCGGACCCGGCCCCGGCACATCGATGGAATCCACCGAGATCCTGCCGGCCCTTACCGCGGCCAGCAGTTCCTCTATCTCCTGTTTGTTCAGGATCGGTTCCATCAGTTCTCCGCCTCCATGTTCGTCCTGCCGCCGCTTCCTTTACTGGACCACGAAACCGGTGAGATAGATGTTCTTCACCTTGCCGGTCCTCAGGAACGAGTTGATCTTGCTCTTCAGTTCCGCTTTGAGTTGTTTCTTTCCCTGCAGATCCTGCAGTTCCTCGAAGGTCTTGTTGCCGATGAGCATCAGGATGGTGTCGCGGATCTGGGGCATCCGCTTGGTGGCCTCCTCCATGGCCTCCTCCTTGTTCAGTTCCAGAGTCAGGGAGGCCTTGACATAGTGGTTGGTGTCGTCGCTGATGATATTGACGATGAACTCCTCGATATCCACGGTGGGACCGAACTCCTCCTGCTCCTCGCTGGCCGGCAGCTCGACCTGGGCGGCCTGCTTCTGTTCCTCGCTTTCCTCGGGCGGCGGTTTCTTGAGCAGGAGGAAGTAGGCGGCAGCCCCGCCTCCTGCCAGGAGGAGCACAACGACAGCGGCAATGATGATGATCAGTTTTTTCTTGCCGCCTTCCGAGGTCTCGTCGGTGACGACGTCAGTGGCCTTGTCTGCCATGATAGGTCTCCTCGTTTTCTGGGTTAGAAGGGCAGGCTCTGCTCGTTTCTGGCCTGGCGTTTCACAACCCGGTTGCTCCGGAGCACGAAATCCACCCTTCGGTTCTTTTTCCGGTTTTCCTCGCTGGTATTCGGGGCCACGGGACGGCTGGCTCCATAGCCGACCGAGGACATCCGGTCCAGGGAGAAGAGCTTGCCCCGGTTGTAGAAACGCATCACCGAAACCGCCCTGGCAACCGAAAGATCCCAGTTGGACATCCGGCCCGAGGCCACCGGCGAAGAGTCGGTATGGCCTTCAATGCGCATGGACATGGGCAGGGGACGGACGATATCGGCGATCTTGCGCAGCAGGGGATAGGAAGAGGGGTTGAGCCGGGACTTGCCCTTGTCGAAAAGGATCGAATCGTTGATCCTGAGGACGATGGTATCGTTGTCCCGCTTGATCACCTCAACCTCGTTGGCGATCTTGGTCATCTCGATATCGGTCTTGATCCGCTTGAAGTACTTGATGGCCGTTTCCTGGGGAATGGGCGTAAACCTCGATTTGGGCGGCGAGGGGATCACCGGTACGCTGTACCGGGTCGGGGCTGCCGTGGTCCGCCAGCCAAAGGCGTCTTTGATGGAGGTCTTGGCCTGGACGAACTTGATCGGGTCCATGGAGGCCATGGAAAGCAGGAGGACGAAGAAGGTGAGCAGCAGGGTGACCAGGTCACTGAAGGTGACCATCCACTCCGGGGCGCCGGCCGGGCATTCCTGTTCTTTTTTCGCCATGTCCGCACCTACTTGTTGAAGACGGATTCACGCAGCTTGGGAGCAATGAAGGCATGGAGCTTCTGTTCCATGACCCTGGGGTTCTCCCCGGAGAGGATTGATTCCATCCCCTCGACGATAATGGTCTTCTGCAGGAGTTCGCTCTTGGAACGGGTCTTGAGCTTGCCGGCCATGGGGCTGCAGAGGACGTTGGCGATGACCGCGCCGTAAAAGGTGGTGAGCAGGGCAACGGCCATGGCCGGACCGATGGACGAGGGGTCGCTCATGTTCTGGAGCATCTGGACCAGGCCGATCAGGGTGCCGACCATACCCATGGCCGGAGCGATACCGGCCAGGGAGGTGAAGATCTCCGCACCCATGGAGTGGCGTTCCTGGATATAGTCTATCTCGGTATTGAGCATGGCCTTGAGGTCCTCGGGTTCCTGGCCGTCCACGGCCATCTGCAGCGCCTTGACCAGGAAGTCGTCTTCCACGGAATCGATGGAGCCCTGCAGGGAGAGAATGCCCTCTTTGCGGGCCTTGTTGGCGAACTCCATGAGCTGGGCGATGAGTTCGTTGGTGTTCGGCTCCTTGAAGAGAAAGGTCTTCTTGGCCACGTTGGCAGCGCTCAGGACATCCCCCAGAGGAAAGTTGATCAGGGCGACACCGGCCGTGCCGCCGAAGACGATGAGCATGGAGGGCACATCGATGAACATGCCCATGCCGCCCCCCTGTAGGATGGCCATGAGCATCAGGCCGAAGGCGGCGACGATTCCGATTATGGTTGCAATATCCACGCGTGTATCCTGGTCAGCAGTATGCTGGAATTAAGTTTCATCCAGGCCGGCGGTCCTGCCACCGGCTGCCAGCCTGGCCGTTGCAAATTGAGTGCCACGGGCATCGCGGCTACCACAACTCCATCCCAGACCGTCCAAATTGATTCCCAGCCCCTGAAAACAGAAATGGCCACATCACCGGGAGGGAGCAGTGACATGGCCATCTGACGGAATTTTGACTTCAGAAACTACCGTTTCAGGTTGATCAACTCCCCCAGGAGTTCGTCCACCGTGGAGATGATCTTGGAGTTGGCCTGGAATCCTCGCTGGATGGTGATCATCTTGACGAATTCCTGGCCCATGTCCACGTTGGACTGCTCCAGGGAGTTGGTGAAGATCTTGCCCAGCTCCGGCCCGGGCAGTCCCACCCTGGGTACTCCGGAGTTCTGGCTGGCGGTGAACATGTTGGAACCGGCAAGTTCCAGGCCGTTGGGGTTCTTGAATTTTCCGAGAACGAGCTGGGCGATCTTGACCTGTTCGCCGTTGGAGTAGGTGGCCACCACGATGCCTTCGGAGTTGATGGCCGTGTTGGTCAGGTTGCCGGCGCCGTAGCCGTTCTGGTCCTGGGCGATGACCAGGGATTCGCTGTCGAACTGGGTGCAGTCGAAGTTGACGGTGATGTTGCTGGGATCTGATCCGTTGCCCCAGTCGATGTTGTTGATGTCAAAGGGTACCGGGTTGGGAAACCCGTCGCCGTCGGTGTCCGGCAGGGTGCCGTCGGTTTCGAAGGTCAGCTGGGGACCGTTGGCCTGCACCCCGGCATCCTCGATGACATAGAAGGTGTCCCAGGTATTGGTGGCCGGATCGTTGATCCGCCAGAACATGGAGAGCAGGTGCGGCTCGCCCAGTGAGTCGAAGATCTGGGTGGAGGCGGTGTAGTTGAAGGTGCCGGTGTCGGCCGGATCAAAGGCTGCCCAGCCGCCAACCGGGATTGCCGAGGAGGCGTCCAGGTTGGTGTTGAAAGTCATCTCCGTGGTCGGATTGGCCGGGACAAGGCCGTTGTTGGTCACCTGGATGTCCTTGGGATCGCCGGCGATGAGGTTGCCGTTGATATCGAACTGCTTGCCCTGCACCCGGAACCCCTCAGGATTGACCAGGTAGCCATCCTCGTCGAACCGGAAGGCTCCGGCTCTGCTGTAATATGTTGTGTCATTGCCAGGTTCCTTGAGAAGAAAAAAACCCTCGCCCTCAATGGCCACGTCGGTGTCCGAGGAGGTGGCTTCAAAGGTCCCCTGACTGAAGATGTTGTCCACCTTGGAGAGGTTCACACCCCGGCCGACCTGGGAGAAACCGCCCGAGCCGTTGACCGTGCTGGAGAGCAGGTCGGAAAAGACAGTCCGCGCTCCCTTGAAGCCGATGGTGTTGGTATTGGCCAGGTTGTTGCCGATGACACTCATTGCCTGGGAGTTGGTGTTGAGTCCACTGACTCCGCTGAACATAGCACTCTGAATGCCCATATCGTCTGCCTCCTGTCGTTACCGGCCCGCAGCCGGTTGTTGATCTCGTCTTGGTCCCGGTAGCTGTCAGGAAATTGTCTACCAGAATTTGAAGAGCTTTTCGGATACCTCATCTTCCAGGTTGTCCGCCATGGTCTCTTCCTCAAGCTGCCCGCCCGACGATTCCTCTTCCCCGTCAAGGGCTGTCTCTCCAGGTTCCTGCCGTGTTTCGGCTTCGTAAACGCCCTGGACAGCGGCGATGGAGAATTCTCCCAGGTCGGTGATCAGGCTGGTGCCGTCCTCGGCAAGGTTGACTCCGGTCACCTCCAGCCGGACCAGGGGGGTGACGGCCACGGTCTCTTCCTCTCCGCCCCTGGCCTGAATGACGATGTCATACTTGCCGGGAGGCAGGGGTTCACCGTTCTCACCCATACCGTTCCAGGTGATGAAGTGGTTGCCCGGCCCGAGTTCGTTTCCCTGGAGAGCGGCCACGGTCACACCCTGGCTGTTGCGGATCTCGATGGTTATGTCCTCGGCATTGCCCTCTACATGGTAGCCGATCTGTTCCGGCATCTCTTCCTCCAGTTGAAAGGAGGATCCTTCCACCAGGATTTCCTTGCCGATCAGGGACATGGCCGAGAGCCGTTCCGCATTGTTCTGGGCCTGGGCCATCTGCTCCATGGAATCGTTGAGCTGGAAGAGCTGTTCCAGCTCGCTGAACTGGGCCAGCTGGGCCGTGAACTCCGTGGGATCCGATGGATTGAGAGGGTCCTGGTTCTGTAGCTGGGCCACCAGCAGGGTCAGAAAGTCGTCCTGGCCCAGGGTGCTTTTGGTGGTCTTTTCCGTGGTGGTGGAGCTGCTTTCCTGGGTGGTGAATGCCTGTGATATTCCAGGGATGTATGTCATGATGGTTCTCCGTGCTCCAATCAGGCGTGCAGGCTCAGCCTGTCTTCATGGCCGTCCTGCCGCTCTTCGTCCTCTTCCGGGGAAATCACGGTGAAGCGCGGTTGACCGGAACTGCCGGCAGGCTGCCTGAAGACATCCTGCTGCCTGTTTTCCTGGAAAAAGTCGGACTGGTTGCCGTCGTCGGCCGCCACGGTCACCTCTACCTGTTCCAGGTTGAACCCCTGCTGCTCCAGGGCCTCGCGCAGCCTGGGCATGTGGCGGTCGAGAATCTCCTGGACCTGTGGATTCTGGGTGGTGATGTGGGCCTTGATGTTGTCCTGCTCCACCTTGATCTCCATCCGTAGCTCACCCAGTTCTTCAGGATGGAGCTTGAGCACCACCCTTCCGGACTCCAGGTTGCCGCGCAGGGAGAAATGATCCTGGACCTGGCGGACAATGGAATCCTCGTGGACTTCGAGCTGGCCCGGCGTCAGTGGTGCGCTGGCCGGGCTGCCGGAGGTGATCCCCTGGGAATGGCTGCTGCTGTTGCCCTGGTCCAGGGAGAAGATGAGCGGCGTATCGCTGTTGTTGCCGCCCTGTCCCTGCACCTGTGGGTCCATGGGCTGCTCGCCCCGATTGTCCATGGTGGTGCCGGCCTGTTCCCCTGCCGTTCCATCCTGGGCTGTCTGACCGACCAGGCCGCTTGCTCCGTTGGGCAGGTTGGAGTGGATGAAGTGACCGTTGACATCCTGGCGCTGGAGTCCGGGGTCTCTGAGCGGTACCGATCCGGATGACTGGTGCATGGCAGCCGGGTCATCAAATTCCAGCAGGCTGCTGTCGATGACCGGCTGTCCTGTTTCCTGCGGCTGATTCCCGGTCTGTTGCTCCGGGGCCGTGGTCGGTGTTGCATACCGGGCCTGCCAACTCTCAACGGTTGCCGGGAAATCCCCTGTTCTCCCCCTGAATGTCGTTGCCGGTTCCGGCTGGGCAGGAGTGGGGGCTTGCGGGCGTCCGCCAGGGCCAGCCTCTTCGGCAGAGGGTGTTGTCTCCTGCAGGGTTGCTGGCTGGCTGGTTATGGATTCCAGGAGCTGGCTGATACTGGTGGGAACCGGTTGTTCCTGCTGACCGGTTCCTGGCCCTGCCGGCAGCAGGGACATTCCCATGCCCTGGCCGGATGCTGTTGGGGCAGGCTGGCCTTCGGTAATGGCCACTGGTCCGGTGGCCATGATGAGGCCACCTGCCAGGGCGGATTCCAGGGCTGACAGGTTCTGTTCTGTTTCTCCGGCGGCTGGCAGACCATCCCTGGACCGGACTGCATCGGTCAGGCGGGCGGCAAAGGCGGCCTTTCCGCCGCTGCCTGCCGCCAGGGACGCGGCTGCCGTGTCCGTACCCGGACCCGGCTGGCTCGGAGCCATGGGTACTGGTTGCATCATGTTCATGGTCAATCCCTGTCCAGTGTTGAAAAGGCCGTGGTCAGGCCGGCTGCATGTTCCTGGTCCATGTTGCCCAATATCCTGGCCGCAGATTTGGCCTTCATCTTTTCAAGAATAGCTATGGCAAGTTCCCGGTCTATGGTCTGGAAGATCCGTGCCGCCTTGTCCGGGGCCATTTTCTGATACATCTTGCTGAGATCCTCTATCCGCTTTCGTTCCCGGGCATCCTTTTCGGCAAGCAGTCTCTCGATCTGCTGCCGGGTGGTCTTCAGTTGGTCAAGTTTCTTATCGACTTCGGCTGCCAATCTCTTTAGTTCCTTTTTTTTCTCTGCAATTTCCTCACGTTCTCGGGAGAGGCTCTGCCGCTCTTCCTGGAGGGCGACCAGGATGCGCCGTTCTTCCACCGAGGAATAGTTCGGCTGCCGGCTGACAGGATCGGGTGGGTCGTCACTGTCCGTCGCACCCTGGACCCAGGCGGCGGCTATGCTGGTATAACATAGTAGAAGAACGAGGATTTTTTTCATGATCATGATGTCCTGGGATACCGGCAGCGGCTAGCGGTCATGAAAGATGATGGCCAGCTCATCGAGCATGGCCGCCTCCTTGCCGGCAAGGTACTGTTGGTAGTTGAGGTTCTGTTTCTGGCGCAGTTTTTCCAGGACCTTCCGGTCCTGGCTTTTTTTGAGGAGCTGCCGCTGCTGGCGGTCGAGATCCTTTCGCAGGGAAGCGAGTTCTTCTTCCAGATCACTGATCTGCTGCTGCACACTGAGGATGGTCTCTTCGAACAGGATGAGGCGCTGGGCCGTGACCCCCCGGCGTCGCTCTGTTTCCAGGTCACTGTACAGGTCCTGTAACCGGTTACCGGCGTTGCGGAGCGTTTTTTGCAGTTCAGCCTCTTGGCGCTGGAGGGTAAACAGTTTTTGCCTGGCCGTGTCTTCCAGCTGCTGACGATAGGTGAGAACCGCATCCAGGGCAAAAGGTTTCATGATCTCGCAACCAGCACGCCACCGTTGTCAGACCGGGGGGTGCTATTCATTTGCTCTTCCTGTGGTTTCTTCTCCGGTCCAGGCCGCGGCGTCTGGGTTTTCTCCTGTCGCCGCCCTGCCGGTCGCTGACCAGCTCGCCCAGGGCGATCATGGTGTCGTCCAGGGAGCATGATTCGTCGAATCCCTGCTTGAGAAACTCGTTGATTGCCTCGATCCGGGAGATGGCGTAATCGATTTTTGCATTGGAGCCGGCAGCATAGGCACCGATATTGATCAAGTCCTCCGATTCCCTGTACACTGCCATGACACTCTTGGTCTTGCCGGCCAGTTCGAGGTGTCGTGGCGAGACAATGTCCCGCATCACCCTGGAGGCCGACATCATGACATCGATGGCCGGATAGTGGTTTTTGGCAGCCAGGTCTCTGGAGAGGACGATGTGGCCGTCCAGGATGGAGCGGACCGAGTCGGCCACCGGTTCGGTCAGGTCGTCGCCATCCACCAGGACGGTGTACAACCCGGTGATCGACCCCTGGCCCCGGAAATTACCGGCCCGTTCGAGCAGCTTGGGCAGGGTGGCGAACACCGACGGCGTGTATCCCTTGGTGGTGGGCGGCTCGCCGATGGCCAGGCCGATCTCCCGCATGGCCATGGCAAAGCGGGTCACCGAGTCCATCATCAGGAGTACGTTCTTTCCCTGGCCGGCAAAGTATTCGGCAATGGCCGTGGCCACGAAGGCTCCCCGCATCCTGAGCAGAGGGGCCTGGTCCGAGGTGACCACCACGATGACCGAGCGCTGCAGGCCCTCCCGGCCCAGGTCACGTTCGATGAATTCACGCACTTCGCGGCCCCGTTCGCCGATCAGGGCGATGACGTTGACGTCTGCCCTGGCATACCGGGCCATCATGCCGAGAAGAACGCTCTTGCCAACGCCTGAACCGGCCATGATGCCCATCCGCTGACCGATACCGCAGGTGAGCAGACCGTTGATGGCCCTGATACCCAGGTCAAGGGGCTGAGAGATGGTTTCCCGTTCCATGGGACCGGGCGGCAGGCTGTAGAGGTTCTTTTCCTCGCAGAGATGGAGGGGAGGGCCGTCGTCCAGAAGCTGTTCCATGCCGTCGATGACCCGGCCCAGCAGTTCCGGTCCCACCCGGATTGTGGCGCTTTCCCGGACAACCCGGATCAGGCTGCCTGGTCCGAGGCCGCGCAGCTCGCCAAGCGGCATAAGGAGGGCCTGGGAATCCTTGTACCCCACGATCTCTGCCGGCACCGGAGGGCCGTCTTCCAGGGGAAGAATCTCGCAAAGTGAACCGACAGAGGAGCGGGGACAGTGTCCTTCGACCACCAGGCCGACGATACGCCGTACCTTGCCGTAAACCGTTATGGGGGAAAAGGCGGTGATGGCCTCGGGATCGACATACATGGTGCTGGATCTCTTCTGCTATGGTGCGGCCTGGTCCTGGCCCGGGATCGGTTCATCGCCGTTGTCTTCCCTGAGATTCTGCTCGAGAAAGTTCCGGGCTGCTTCGAGCTGTCTCTCGATGGAGGCGTCCACCAGGCAGGCACTGGTCTCCACCCTGCAGCCGCCGGCCTCTATCTCCGGATCAGCCTTGCACACAATGTGCTCCAGGCTCCGCATCCGTTCCAGGAGTACCGGCTCCTGCTCCCGCACCAGGGCCAGATCGTCGGGATGGACGGTGATTACGCATTCGCTGCTCTCCAAGGTACGGTCCAGGGCCGCCTCCAGGATGGCGACCACGGTCTCCCGGTCGGTGGTCAGCTCCCGCTGGACGATCTTCCTGGTCAGGGCCATCACCGTGTTGATCAGGTTGCCGCGGCTCTGTTCCCTGATGGTCCGGTGCAGTTCCTGGAGCTGTTCGCTGCCCCGGACGAAAGCCTCCACAGCGGAGTGCAGCCTGCTACCCAGGTCCTGGAGGGCATCTGCAGCACCCTGCCGATAAGCCTCCTCCCGAATGGCCTCCAGGTCCACCACCGGTTCATCGACAGGAGGGGGATCCTCAGGCTGTGTCTCCCGGACGGGTGCTTCATCACTCTGTGGTTGCTCCTCCGGCCGGACAGGCGGCGGAACCGGTTCCTCCCTGTCTGCGGTCGGTGTTTCCTGACCGGGAACGATCTCCTCGCTGACCAGGGTGATGGGCACAAAGGAGGTATCGTCCCTGAATACCCTAGACGAGCTCATCTCCACCTCCCTTGCCCAGGACCAACTTGCCTTCCTCTTCCAGCTTCATGGCGATGCGCACTATGGTCTGCTGCATGGCCTCGACCTCGGAGAGCCGTACCGGTCCCATGGCCTCCAGATCATCCTTGATCATGTCCGCAGCGCGGGCGGACATGTTGGCAAAGATCTTGTCCTTCAGGTCATCCGAAGCGGTCTTCAGGGCCATGGTCAGGGAATCGTTGTTCACCTCGCGCAGGATCATCTGCAGGGAGCGGCCATCCAGGGCGGCCAGGTCCTCGAAGGTGAACATCTGCTTACGGATATCTTCCACCATGTCGGGATCGAGCTCTTCCAGGGCATCCAGGATATCGGCGTCCAGGTTGTTTTCCATGGAGTCGAGGATCTCCACGACTTTCTCGATACCGCCGACCTGGCGCTGTTCATGGTCGCCGACAATGCCGATCTCCCTGTTCAGGGCATCCTCGATCCGGTTGATGACCTCTGGAGAGACCTTTTCGATGGTCGCGATCCGGTAGACCACGTCGGCCTGCTTGTCCTCAGGAAGGTGGGCGATGATGGCCGAGGCATGGTCGGAGGTCTGGGTGGAAAGAACCAGAGCCACGGTCTGGGGGTGTTCCCGTTCCAGGAGGCCGGCCACCATGGCCGGCTGCATCTTGGAGATGGTCTCCAGGGGCTTGCCTTCGGTGCCGGAGACGAACCGCTTGAGCAGGTGCTGCACCCGCTCGTCATCACCGGTCAGGCTGAGGGTGTTTTTCGCAAACTCGTGCCCCCGGATCACCACCCCGGCAAAGGACTCTCTGGCCAGCTCGAAATCCTCGATCACCCGCTGCTTGATATCCTCCGGAATATGCTCGATCTTTGCCATCCGGCGGGTGACCTTGAAGATCTCGTCGTCGGTCAGCTCTTTGAGGACCTGGGCCGCCACCTCCTCGCCCAGGCACATGAGGAAGACGGCCGCCCTGTCGAGGCCGGTAATTTTTTCAAAGGCCATGGCACACCTGTTTCACGATTTTTGGTTGATCCAGTTCTTCAGGATATGGGCGGCAAAGACCGGATCTTCTGTTACTTCTGCCCTGATCCTGAGGATGGGGTTCTGTTCGAGCTCGGCCAGCTCCTCAGCCTCCTCGGTCTCCTCTTCGAGGAGCTTCTGTTTCTGTTCGGCTTCCAGTTCCTCCACGGTCTTGAAGTGTTCCGTGACATCCTGGCGCAGGGTCTTGATCAGGGGCCGGATCATCAGGAAGTAGACAAGCAGGCCGCCGACAAGGAGCAGGCCGTAACGGATGAGCGGCATGTACTCGTAGAGCAGGTTGGCGGCGATTTCCTCTTCCACCCCTTCCAGGGTGTCACTGAAGGGCATGGAGGTCACTTCGATCCTGTCTCCCCGGCCCTTGTCCAGTCCCAGTGCCGAGGTGATCATGGCCTCGATTTCGGCCAGTTCCTCCTCAGACCTGGGCTCGAACTTCTGCGGTTCCTTGTCCGTGGCCGGAATGACCCGGTCGGCCACCAGGACGGCCACGGATATCCGCTTGATGGTCCCCACCGGGTTGACGGTCTTGGAGACCACCTTGCTGATCTCGTAGTTGGTGGTTTTCTTGGATCGGGATGAGGGTGGAGTGGCTCCCCCGGCCTGGGTGGTGTTGCCCTGCAGGTTCGACTGCACCCCAGGGATGCCGCCGACGATTTCCGACCCGGATTTCTCCTCGGAAATCTGCTCGCTGCGGATGACCGGCTCCTCGGGATCGAAGATCTCCTCGGTCTTCTCGAACCGGGAGAAATCAAGTTCTGCCGTGATCCTGACCATGGCATTCTTGGCGCCGACGGCGCGGTCGAGCAGGGCCTGGGCCCGGTCCTCCAGGTGGCGCTCCACGTTGAGCTGGAACTCGAGCATGTCCGGGGCCAGTTTGCCGATAAAGCCGTTGCCGCTGACCCGGGTGAGCACGGTGCCGTTCTGGTCGATGACCGTGACATGCTCGGGAGCCAGCCCTTCCACGGAGCTGGAGACCAGGTGGATGATCCCCTGGACCTGCTGTTCGGCAAGCTGTCTGCCGGGCCTGATCTTGACGATCACCGAAGCGGTGGCCGGCTTCTGCTGGTTTTTGAAGAGGCGTTTTTCCGGCAGGGCCAGGTGAACCCGGGCCGTTTCCACCGGACCCAGGGAGGCGATGGTCCGGGAGAGTTCTCCCTGTAGGGCTCGGGTATAGTTGATCTTCTGGACAAAGTCGGTCAGGGCAAAGGACTGCTTGTCAAAGATCTCGAACCCCACGCCGCTGCCCTCTGGCAGGCCAGCCGCGGCCAGGCTCAGCCTGGCCTCGTGGACCTTGTCGCTGGGAACGGCGATGTTGCGGCCATTGTTCTTCAGCTGGTAGGGGATGTTCTGGGCCTTGAGCCATTCCACCACCGAGGCGGCATCGGTCTCTGCCAGGTTGCCGTAGAGGAGCTGATAGTCCGCGGTCCTGGCCTGGAAGATGATCAGGCCGAACAGGGCCAGAGAGAGGATGGCCACCGAGGCCAGGGCGATCTTTCTGGACAGGGGCCATTTCCCGATCCGGGTGACCAGGACCTGGAAGCCGTTCTGCGGTGGTGCTGCGGCTTGCGCCTCGATTACATCATCTGCCATGGCGGGAAGCGTGTCAAAATTTTGCCGTTACGGGTTTGGCCGGAAAACCGGTCCAGAGGGATATCATCGGCTAGACCTGGAGCCGCATGATTTCCTGGTAGGCCTCCATGGCCTTGTTGCGCATCTGCACCAGGAGTCGCATGGAGATATCTGCCTGTTCCATGGCGATCATGGCTTCGTGCAGGTTCTTGCTGCCGCCGGCGTGAAGCTGCTGCACCGCTCTGTCGGCAGCAAGCTGCTGATCGTTGACCTCGCTGACCATCTCCTCCAGCAGGTTGCCGAAACCGGCCTCTGCCCGGCTGACCGCATCGGCCGGCCTGCCGCTACGTTCCGGTGTCGGAACCGGCGCCTGTACGCTGATGGGGTTCATCTATCCTACCTCCCGATTTCCAGGGCCTTGAGCGCCATACGCTTGGCCGATTTGATCGTTGTCGTATTGGCCTCGTAGGAGCGGGTGGCGGACATCATGTCTACCATCTCCTTCAGTACCGAGATATTGGGCATATCCACGTAGCCGTCTTTGTCGGCATCGGGATGCGACGGGTTGTAGACCCTGATGGGCGGATCATCACTTTCGGTGATCCGTGTCACCTCTACCCCCTGAACCTCTCCGGCCAGGCTACTTTCGAGCTGGTCCTGGAACGGCACCGGGCTGGCTTCGAAGTAGACTGATTTTTTCTTGTACGGTCCTCCCTCGGGGGTGGAGGTTGTCTCGACGTTGGCGATGTTGGCACTGATGGTGTTGAGCCGTATTCGTTGCGCCCTGAGCGCCGATGCGGCTACCTTGAAGGTGGTGAAGATATCCATCTACGATTCTCCCTGGAATTTGCTGGGTTCGAATGCGAGGCCGGTTCTGTTCCAGTGGCAACCTGCACTGGTCACTGCAAATTATCTGCCATCATTGGCAGTGTACTTCAGAATGGCCAGTTTTTTGTTGAGCATGGAAATAGCTGCCTCGTAAAGTATTTGGTTTTCCGATAATTTTATCATTTCCTGTTCGACCTGGACGCCATTTTCGTCGCCGATGCCGGTCTGGTCCCTGGTACGGTGGAGTTCTCCCTGGACGTCGGTAACGGTTGCCGGGGTGATGGAAATATGACCCGGCCTGGAGGCTACCGGTCGAAGTTCACCACCGTCCAGCGCTTCCCTGAGCTGGTCCTCGAACTGGAAGCTGGCCGGTGAATACCCGGGGGTATCGCTGTTGGCGATGTTCGAACTGATGATCTGCTGATTTCTGCTCCGCAGGTCCAGAACCTTCTGCAGGAGCTGCATGGTATCGTCAAACTGCTGGATGAACGGCATGGTTCCTCTCCTCATGGGCGGTTGTTCAGCTCCGGCTGCTCAGGTCCGGTGCTGCCGGTTTCCTGCTGCTTCGCCTGCCGGAACGTCATGATCTGTCCCGCTCGAGCTGCAGGATCTTGAGCTCCTCCCTGGCCAGCTTGCGCCATAGGGAGTCTTTCTCTTTGTCGGCCAGCTTGCCGAACTGGTTAAGTG
>Ga0256914_1000890_pt1 | contig 28689 bp, 32 predicted proteins | sample HulkmetaG_FD_191571 | JGI IMG/M metagenome (GOLD analysis project Ga0256914, IMG submission 191571) | Hydrothermal chimney microbial communities from Main Endeavour vent field at the Juan de Fuca Ridge, Pacific Ocean - Hulk | ecosystem: Environmental > Aquatic > Marine > Hydrothermal vents ... | reverse complement strand
AAAAAATAAAGCTATTGCCAAACCCTTATTTCCATTCCAAATGAGCTCTCTTAACAGCCAAAACTCCCGAATACGTGTATTCGTCCCAAATTTTTTCGACTTCATCGAAAACTATCCTCGCTTTGAAGAACGGCGCATCCCTTACAAAAGTCTCAAATTCGCCACCTTCCCCTGCTACGTGGACGTCGTACTTCTCGTGAAGCTTTACCAGCTCCTCAAGCGCCCCCTTATCTATTTTCCTCCCCAGCCATTGCTCATCGAGGCCGTAGGCAGATACGCCAACAATTACAACATCAAAGATTCTGATTATCTCTTCCATGTAATCCACAGGATCCCTGTGCCATGCAGGAGCAAAGCTCCTTAATCCGAGCTCCTCAGCAACTCTGTCGACTCTTTCCTTCTGATACCTGCTCGCAAGAGCTCCTGAGACAATAGCGTCTACATCAAGCTTTTCAAGGATTTTTTTCAGATCTTCAACTTCCTTCTCTTTCTCTCCCTTGGTAAATCCATTAATGAGAGGGATTCCTATGGCTTCTGCCTGCAGATCAGTTAGATGTATGTTCGGCACATGATACATGTAGCTCTCCTCGCTCTCAGAGTGCATACTGACCAAGTAGTTCACATCGAACCCCTGTTTGAGAGTCCAGTAGAGAGCATAGTTTGAATCTTTTCCGCCTGAATAGAGGACAGCAACACGCATCTCTCCCCACCCGAAAGTTTTAAATTACCTTGGGTTAATTTAATTTTGTCTAAGATTTCTCAGGAGAGCTTAAAAGCTTTTGGAGGTGAAGCAGTGAAAGCCGTGATTCTGGCAGCGGGCCTTGGAAAACGGATGGGGTATAAGCCAAAAGGACTCATAAAGATTGCCGGCAGAGAAATCCTTTACAGGACAATGAAAAATCTCACAGAGCTTGGAATTTCCGAATTTGCAGTCATAACAAACGCCAGATACAGAGAAGAATACGAGGGATTCATCAGAAAATACGGGTTCAACGCGGAGCTCATAATAAACAGACATCCTGAAAAGGGAAATGGATATACACTTTATCTGGCCAAGTCACATGTTGGTGGTAAATTTATCCTCCTCATGAGCGACCATATTTACGGAAAAGACTTCCTCAAAAGAGCTGTAAAGGGAGAAGGCCTCGTTGTTGATGAAACTCCAGAATACACTGACCTTGATGAGGCGACAAAGGTTAAAATCAAAGATAACCGTGTGGAGGATATTGGAAAGCATCTTAAAGATTTTGACGCTATTGATACAGGATTCTTTGTTTTGACTTCTGAGATATTTGGTATTGCTGATGAGATTTTGTCAGAAAAAGGAAAAGCTGAGCTGAGTGAGATCGTAAAAAGAGCTAAGCTTAAGGTAACCCCTATTAACGGATTTTTATGGATGGACATTGACACTCCAGAGGATATTAAAAAAGCCAGAATGCTGATGGTTCGGACCTCCATAAAGGGTGCAGGGGATGGCTTCATATCAAGACATCTAAACAGAAAGATTTCCACAAGAATAAGCACACTCCTCGTTGATCACGTTACTCCCAACCAGATGACCGTTGTAACTTTCCTCTTCGGAATTTTATCAGCTTTGATGAACTTTGTTAGCATACCTCTTGCAGGAATTCTGTATCAGATAAGCTCAATCTTTGATGGTGTCGATGGCGAGATTGCACGGGCGAGCATGAAGACGAGCAGATTTGGTGGCTATATAGATTCAATCCTTGACAGATACGTAGATGCGGCATTTTTGTTGATATTAGCTTACGTTACAATTAAAGAACCTCTCTGGTGGGCAATAGCTGTGACAGCAATCTTTGGCTCAGCAATGGTGAGCTACTCAACCGAACGATACAAAGCAGCTTATAGAGAGGATATTTACAGGGACATACCTGCAATAAGGTGCCTTATTGGAAAGAGGGATGAGAGGATATTCCTGACCATGCTATTCTGTTTGATAGGGCAGACGAAAGCTCTCTTTGCTCTGTTAGCAGTCTTAACAAATCTCAGAATAGCCGCGACAGTTTGGTTGGTATGGAGAAATAAAAGAAATTAATCGAGAAACTCCAGGGCTTTCTCTGTCTTCCTATCGAACAGAACAACCCTGTCTTCCCTCAGCTTTACGGTAACTTTTTCTCCAAATGTGAAGTGCTCCCCCTCTGGTGCAAAGACTTTGACAGCAGCTCCGTTAACTGAAACAGTAACAATCTGTTCCCTCCCAAGAGGTTCAAATGAGTACACCTCTCCTGCAAGACCTTCAGTAGCTCCTCGAACAACTTCCGCATCATGAGGTCTGAATCCAAGGAGAACTTTCTTTATACCCAGCTTCTGAGTTAGCTCTCTGTATTGAGCTGGAACCGGTATCCTGCTACCATAGACGTTTAGATAACCATTTTCAATCTCCACTTCTGCATCAACGAAGTTCATGGGTGGATTTCCAAGAAAACCTCCGACAAACCTGTATTTCGGTCTGTAATAAACGTCATCCGGTGTTCCAACCTGAAGTATCTTTCCTTCCCTGATAACCGCTATCCTGTCAGCCATTGCTAACGCCTCGGCTTGGTCGTGGGTGACATAAATCGCCGTAATGCCAAGCTCCTTCTGCAGTCTCTTCAGCTCAGCCCTAACCTCAATTCTAAGCAGAGCATCTAAGTTGCTCAGAGGCTCATCCAAGAGCAGAACATCCGGCTCTTTAACTAAAGCTCTCGCTATTGCAACTCTCTGTTGCTGCCCACCGCTGAGCTGCCAAGGATACCTGTCAAGCAGATCCTCTATGTGCAACATCTGTGAGACTTCCCTGACTCTGGTGGCTATTTCTCCTTTCGGAACCTTTCTGAGCTCAAGGGGAAAGGCTATATTATCAAAAACCTTCATGTGGGGGTATAACGCCCAGTTCTGGAAAACAAGACCAACATTTCTGTCCTTCGGAGGTATATTCGTGACATCCCTGTCATCGAAATAAATCCTCCCTCTTGTCGGTCTGTAAATCCCGGCTATTGTGTAGAGGAGTGTCGATTTTCCGCTTCCTGAAGGACCCAGCAAAGCCATAAACTCTTTATCATTAATTTTTAATGTAATATTCCTGAGCGCGGTAAAGTCATCAAACTTCTTGGTTATTCCATCAAGGGTAATACTGACCATTTCCATCACCCCTTAATTCCACCCGAATATCCCTGCAAGAGTATTTGCTGGGCTGTGATGAAGAAAATTATTGTCGGAAGCAGATAAAGAGTCCCAGCGGCAGCTATTAAGGGCATGTGTGAAAACTCAGCCTCTATGTTTGCCTCAATGAATGTTGCAAGAGTCTGATCAATGAGGAATGTCCGCACATAGATTATATCCTGCCAGCCGGCTAAAAATGCAAACAGAGCAACCGCCAGTATACCCGGTTTTATTAGGGGAAGCATAATCTTCCGCCACACCTTTATCCTCGATGCCCCGTCAATTATGCCCGACCATTCAAACTCCCACGGTATCGTGTCAAAGAAACCCTTCATCAGCCAGACTGACATCGGAATTTCAAGAGCGGCCCTTGCGAATATCACATACACAAATGAATAAAGCCTGACAAAGTCAGAAGTCTGAGGAAATGTCAATCGATAAAGGAGGTAAACTCCAACAATCAGCGCAACACCGGGGAATGCATGCAAAATCAGAAGAAGCACCATCATATGTTTTCTTCCTCTGAAGTTAATCCTTGAAAGAGAATAACCTGCAAGGGCGCTAATTCCCGTAACGACTCCAGCAACACCGAGGGCTACAATCAGAGTATTCAGTGTGATCCGAAGTATGTTTGCTCTTATTCCCCCTGTTGTGGCCAGTTTTCCATGGAAAACGTTAATCCAGTTCTCAATGGTGGGATGAAAAGAAGAGGGATTCAGATTTGTCACCATATCTGTACTGAAGCTCGAAAGCACGAGCAGGGTGAAACCTATGATAAGAGGCAGACTGGCAAGTAGGATTGCCAAGATTATAATCCTGCTATACCTTCTTGGCCTTGTTTCAACGTCTCTCATCAGAAGTCACCTCTTGGCCTCTTCATCATTTTCTCAAATTGTAGAACCTTCAGCGTTACAAAACCTCCTATTATGCCAATGATGGATAGGAGAACCGCCGCTGCGGCAGCTAACCCCTGATCCTGCTCTCCCATTCCAAAGGCAGTGTTGAAGACATAGAGTGCCAAGGTTGTTCCATAGTCACCATTCACCAGATCCCACTGAACGAGAAGGAAAAGATGGGGATACGTTGTGAGGAGGCTGAGGAACTGCCATGTGAGAACATACATGAAATGCCATTTAACCATGGGGATGAGAATCCTCCGTGAAATCTGCCATGAAGAGGCTCCGTCGACCCTCGCAGCTATTACAAGCTCCTTTGGGATCTGATTTAAAGCGGAGGTAAATACTATCATGCCAAAGCTAACACCAACAAGCCCGTTCACGAAGATTATTATGCTCCAAGCTCCCCATGGAACAATTTGACCCCATGGAATGGGCTGGGAGATCACACCCAGTTTCATAAGAATCGAGTTAAGCGTCCCAATTTCACTGCCGTGAAAGAAGTAATACCAAACAAGGCTGTAGACAGCTATGGGAGACATTCTTGGTAGAAGCCAGAGAAGCCTAAAGGCGGAAGCTGGTCTTTCATCTATGAAAAACGTTGCCAAAGCTAATGTCAGACCACCAAAGACGTTAATAACCAGTGTTATGGCAACAAAAACCACGGTTGTAAGGAGAACAGCTTTAAAAGTTGGATCATGCTGGAACATGTAAAAAAGCCTGTGGTAATTGTAAAAACCAACAAATTCTGTAAGATACTTGCTAACATTCCAGTTCCGCATCTGTGTAAAACTTATATAAACCGTCATAACTAATGGCACAAGATAAAAGAGCAGCACCATAACAATCATTGGAGAAAGAAAAAACGAAAGGGTTGTGAGCCGATCTTTGTTCATGTCACCACCTCATTGCTGAGGGAATTTCCAGTTTTTAGGAATTTCCCCTGTGATTTCTACGTTTTTAGCAAGCTCGGGATCTGCCTTAACTTTCTGGATAATGTAGTCAACTGCATCTTTTGGAGTCATCTCATTCCTGAGTACCTTATCAACAGCTTCTTTGAATATATCGGCCAGTGCTGGATACTTCGGATGGGCTGGAGCCAAATGAGTGTACTCAAGCATGTAGCTAACATTTGCTAAAAATTGAGCATTTATTGGATTCACTGTGGCTTTAACGATGTCCTTGATATTATCCTTAACCGTTGGATCGAGATCAAGATTGAGGTTCTTCAAGTCATTAAGCCACTTTTCGTCCTTGATAAGCTTTGCTGCTTCCTTTCTGACTGGTAAGTGGGCTGAGATGACGCTGTGTATTGCGTTTATGTCTGGATCACTCGCCTTTATTAACATGAGAAATGCGAGTTCATGGTAGATATTCTTAAGCTCATCATACTTAGGATTCTGCTGGCCGGCTTTGGAGTTTATCATCCAAACAAAGGGCTGGCTTAATGTTACCGGCTTGTCGCCTTTCTCGCCTGCTGGGAAGAGTGTATAATAGAACCACTTTTTAACTTCCTCAGGCTTCAAACCTCTTCCATGATAGTACTGCTTGGTCTGCCACTCAGTCCAGTACCATGTGCCACCTATATCAAAGAGCGTCTTTCCTTCAACTATTGTCGGATGTATCTGCTTAGCCCAATCCCAGCTCATTATATCCTCTGGGAGGAGACCATCGCGGGCAAACTTCCATTCAACATATAGCCATTTGTAAACGGCAGGAACGTCGACAACCAGCTTTCCGGTATTTGGATCATAAAGCTTGCCTCCAAAAGCAAAGATAAACTGTATCAGGTCTGGATGAGCAGAACCCTTTCTGTGTATAAGACCCCACTCAGCGGCACCGCTTTCTTTGGCCTTCTTAGCCCAGTAGTAGACATCACTCCACGTGAATTCTCCATTCTTTACCTTCTCGTCGAGACCGTTAAGATTGAAACCTATCTTTGCCGCAACATCCTTTCTGATGTACAGCGGCCTCGCTTCGGTATCCTGTGGTAAACCATAGAGTCTGCCCTTAAACTTGGATGCATCTATAAGGGACGGGTAGAAGTCGTTAATAACACTCTGATAGGCCTTAGCATAGTCTGTTATATCGAGTATGTAGCCTTCATCGGCCAACGTGGGGAGAAATGCATAGCTGTTCACGAAGAAATCTCCAGCCTGTCCAAGAGGTTGTTTGCTGAGGTACTCTTTATACGCATCTTGGAAGGAGGCAACATAGTGAGTCTCAGTTACCACAATTTTGACCTTAACCCCATTCTTCTGCCAGATTCTATTTATCCTCCTCGCTGCCTCAACGATTCCATAAACCCTCATAACACTGTTAGGGTCACCAGAACCCCATGCAGAAAACTTAACCTCATTAATTCCCTTTTGTTCAAGCACCTTTCCTATAGAAACCGCATCCTTTGTGAAATCCCCGGTAAGCTGTACTGTTGCGGAAGAAGTCTGAGTCCCTCCGCCGCCGCTGATGCAACCACTGGCAATCGCTCCAAGAAAGACTAATGCTACTATCCAGATGCTTTTCATTTTCATTACTATCACCTCTAATCTAAAGTTCTCAAAATCAGAGCCTAAAATGGCCCTCCAAGAGTTTATTTGAGAAAGTAAGCGGGTATCACATTTTAGTCAGATTTTGTTATTTATAAAATTTTTGCTGGAATGATAATTCATAACCAAAAACTATTTAATATGTGTAAAATATTATATAGCAAAATAAGGAGGTGGACGGAATGGTTAAGGTTCTCATACTCGGCCAAGGATACGTGGCAAGCATATTTGCGAGCGGTCTGGAGAAGATAAAGGCAGGCAAGATAGAGCCTCACGGTGTTCCTCTCGCCAATGAGCTTCCAATTAAAATCGGAGAGATAGAGATAGTCGGTTCCTATGATGTCGATGCCAGCAAGGTTGGGAAAGACCTCCACGATGTCGTCAGGATCTACGACAGCGAAGCTCCTGAGAGCCTTGGGGGAATCACAGTCAGAAAAGGTGTGCACCTCGGAAGCCTCAGAAACCTGCCGATTGAGGCTACCGGCCTTGAGGATGAGATGAGCCTTAAGGAGGCTATTGAGCACCTCATCAATGAGTGGAAGGAGCTCAAGGCTGAGGTGTTTATCAACGTCTGCACCACTGAGGCTTTCGTTCCCTTCGAGAGCAGGGAGGCGCTTGAGAAGGCCATCGAGGAAGACAACAGGGACAGGCTTACCGCCACGCAGGTTTATGCCTACGCCATTGCCCAGTACGCCAAGGAGGTGGGCGGAGCGGCCTTCGTCAACGCCATACCAACCCTCATAGCCAATGACCCAGTCTTTGTAGAACTTGCGGAGGAGAGCAACATGGTGATTTTTGGCGATGATGGTGCCACAGGTGCAACCCCACTTACAGCTGACATACTCAGTCACCTTGCCCAGAGAAACCGCCACGTCTTAGACATAGCCCAGTTCAACATCGGTGGAAACAACGACTTCTTAGCTTTAACCGACAAGGAGAGGAACAGGAGCAAGGAGTTCACCAAAAGCTCAATCGTCAAGGATCTGCTCGGCTACGATGCGCCGCACTACATCAAGCCCACAGGATTCCTTGGACCCCTCGGCGACAAGAAGTTCATAGCGATGCACATTGAGTATATTAGTTTTAACGGCGCCCATGATGAACTAATCATAACCGGCAGAATAAACGACAGTCCAGCTTTGGCGGGTCTCCTCGTTGACCTCGCGAGGCTTGGAAAGATGGCGGTTGAGAGGAAGGCATACGGGACTGTCTACGAGGTCAACGCCTTCTACATGAAGAACCCTGGCCCGAAGGAGATGAGCAACCTCCCGCGCATCATTGCTCACGAAAAGATGATGATGTGGGCAGGCCTGAAACCGAGATGGCTTTGACTTTCTCACTTTTATTCCAAAAAGTTTTTTATCAAAACCACAAACTTTTCTTGGGGAGGAAGAATGAGTTGGAAGAGGGGAGCATATCCGGAATTTAGCCTTGAAGATGCACTCGCTGTTATTTTTATGCTGAAAAATCCAACAGGGCGGAAGGCAATATCAGAAGAGTTGAATCTTGGCGAGGGAAGTGTGAGAACACTCTTGAAGAAGCTCTCGGGTATTGGAATTATCACTTCCACACAGAAGGGACATTTTCTAAATGAAAAGGGGGTCGAACTTCTAAGAAAGCTGCAGGAGCTGTTCTCTGAACCTGTCAGGACTCGTGAAGTTGAAGGAATGACTGCAGTTGCCCTGAAAGTCAAAAACCCACCTAAATTCAAAAGCATTGAGCTGAGAGATGAAGCCATAAGATTCTTTGCAAGAGGAGCAATGATTCTCCTGATCAAGAACGGTGAAGCTGTTTTTCCGGAGGATGAGAGAAAGCTGAAGGAAACGTTTCCAGAGATGGTCCAGAGCATAGAGACGTTAGAGCCCAAGGAAGGAGATATTATAGTAATCACATGGGCAGATAACAATGCAGATGCCCTGAAAAGTGCTATACACGTTGCAGTATTCCTTAAAGAAGATCAACTACCCAAAGAAATCGTAAATCTAACGAGGTGAAATAATGAACCGGCTGATTTTGGCTCTTGATGTGTATGAAAGAGAGACGGCGCTAAGGATTGCCCGGGAAACCAAAGAGTTTCTGTGGGGGATAAAGGTCAATTGGCCATTAATCTTGGGGGCGGGTATCGGTATAATCCGAGAGCTGAAGAAAGAAACTGAACTACCTATTATAGCTGATCTAAAGCTCGCTGACATACCTAACACCCATAGGCTCATAGCGGCTAAAGTCTTTAATGCAGGAGCAGACTACATTATAACTCACGGATTTGTTGGAAAGGACAGTGTTAAAGCTGTAATGGAACTTGGTGAAGTGATCATCGTCGTTGAAATGAGCCATCCCGGGGCGAAGGAGTTCATCCAACCTGTAACTGACAGGCTTATTGAGCTTGCAAACGATTTGAAGCCATTTGGAGTTATAGCTCCAGCCACAAGGCCAGAGAGGGTTAAACACATAAGGAGAAAGCTCAAAAAAGGCATTAAAATCTTAAGTCCGGGAGTTGGAGCTCAAGGAGGAAAAGCTAAAGATGTTTTAAAAGCTGGGGCAGATTACATTATAGTCGGAAGGAGCATATACAGTGCGGAGAACCCAAAGGATGCTGCTAAAAGTATCTGGGGTGAAACAAATGCCAATGCTGAAAGTTAAACACCCCCTAAGCAAAAAAGAGGTTAAAGAGATTATAAGGATCATGGGTAATTCATTTGGAGAGGAGGCTGCTCAAAAACTTATAAAGAAAAAAGACAGAGTTGAACTGGCAGAATTTGATAAAACGACTGAGATAATACTTGTAAATGGGAAACCAGCTTTTATAAAGAGGAAGAACTTGATATTCCCCCTTGTGATAGCCCTCTACCGAATTTCAAACGAGGAAGACCTAAGAAAATGGAGGAAGAGGGTTATCGTGGATGCAGGAGCGGTACCTTTCATACTCAAAGGAGCCGATGTTATGGCAGCAGGGATAACTGATGCAGATGAGCGGATTAAAGAGGGAGATTTTGTTTTTGTTGCCGAGGAGGACTATGGAAGACCGCTGGCAATAGGTATAGCACTCATGAACGGAAAGAGCATGGTGGAAAGGCCAAAAGGAAAAGCGGTGAAGGTCATCCATCATGCCAAGGATAAAATATGGGAACTGACGGTGGGATAATGGGGAAAAAGAAAAAAATAAGGGTTCTGGTTGGAGGTGTTTTTGACCTTCTCCACGTTGGCCATATACATTTTTTGTCACAGGCTAAAAATCTCGGGGATGAGCTTATTGTCATAGTTGCCCATGATGAAACGGTTAAGAGAATTAAGGGCAGAAGGCCCATAAATTCAGCTGAAGATAGAGCAGAGCTTTTAAGAGCCCTGAAGATGGTAGATGAAGTTTATATTGGAGATCCTAACGAGATAAGCTTCGAGCTGGTTAAGCGGATTAATCCTGATGTTATTGCTCTCGGCCCTGATCAGTTCTTCAATGAGGAGAAGCTGAAGAAAAATCTTAAGGAGCATGGGATATCTGCTGAAATTATAAGGATACCCTACCTCTACAAAAAAGACAGAGCAAAGACAAGCAAGATAATAGAGAGAATTGTGGAAACATTCTGTGAATGATTTCAGCTTCTGATTTTAGCTCTTTAGCGGTTATACTTCCAATTTTAGCTCTTATTCAAGCTGATCATGGTTAAATCTTGAATTTTGACATATACTCTCTCAGGAACTCTGGGTTCTCCCTTCTCACAACACTCATCAGTTCATCGAAGTTCTTTTCCCCAATAGCTTTTTTGAGATAGTAGTACAGATTAACGGAGTCCTCAACTATTATGCTCTGTCTCCTACCCTCATCACCATAAAGCTCTATGAGCTTCCGGTTTGTATCGAGGCTTATATAGAGTGTCTTTTGCTTTTTAATCTTCTTCAAGTCCTCTTTCTTTTCAGATCTTTCTCCCCTCTTTTTTGAGGGCTTTGTTAATTCATTAATAGAACCATCAAAAAGCTTGGGAATTTTATCCTTTTTCTTATCTTTATCCCTCGACAATTCTCACCACCTCTCTGGCAAGCTTGGCAAATGCCTTGGCAGCTCTACCATCCCCCTCAAATTCAAATATACTAACACCCTGTGACTGTGCCTTTTCGAGTGCTATTGACTTCGGAATTGTTGTCAGAAGAGGGGCATCGGGATATGTCTCCTTAAGCTCTTTAAGTCTGAGGGAAGGTACTTTAGTCTGTCTCGTGAATTTGTTGGGGACCAGTCCGAGAAGGGACAAATGCTCATTGGTTTCTTCACGTATCATCCTCATCAGATTAAACATGAGCTGCATCCCGATGACTCCAAAATAGCTGAGCTCCAGCGGAATCAGAACATAATCTGAGGTCGTCAGCGAGTTGACCAGAAAAATCCCCATGCTTGGAGGGTTATCTATAAGGACATAGTCATAGTCAGGCAGAACCGGTGTTATCGCCTTTTCCAGCCTTCTTTCCCTGTTGTATGCATTTATTATCTCTATCTCCTTCGCCGAGAGGTTCAGGTGGGATGGAATCAGATGAAGGTTTTCCTTTACTTCAACTATGGCATCTTCAACACTGCTTTCCCTCGTCATTATTGTCCCGACATTATTCCCAGCATAATTCAGCACATCCATGCCAATGAGCCCAAAAGTCAGGTTGAACTGTGGATCAATATCAACCAGGAGAACTTTTTTGCCCATTCGAGAGAGTGCAAATCCCAAGTTCAATGCCAAGGTTGTTTTACCTACTCCACCTTTCTGATTGGCTATACTGATAACCCTTGCCATGCTATCACCTGATAATTTGATACAAAGATAGAAAGAAGTTTAAGTTAGATCAACAAAATCTCCTAATATCCTGTTAATTTCGGGAGATAACTTCCGTTTTTCAGTTTTAGCCCTCGAAATTGTCTTGAGAATTGTATCAAAATCATTCTTTTTCGTGAAGAGTGGCTTTTCTATTTCGGGCATTACTATCTTTTCTCGTGTTTGAAGGGCATTTTCACCCCCAAGTATGTGAGGGGACTCAACACCTGTCATTATGACCATTGCTCTGACGACTTTCCCCATGTCTTCATCTATCCTTGCTCCCCATTTGATCTCCGATTTCGCTCCAAGCTTGTCATAAACCAGATCCATAGCCGCACTTATTTCGCCAAGGCTAACATCAGGCCCAACCGTGAAGTGAACTAAAGCTTTGTCACCACTACCGAACTTAACATCGAGCATCTTGTTTTCAAGGGCATTTTTAACTGCCTCAACTGTCTTGTTTGTGGAATCACTTTCCCCTATCCCAATTAACGCCGCTCCCCCGTCCTTCATCACACTATAAACATCCGCAAAATCGATGTTAACCATCGAAGGGAGCTTTATGGTTTCGGTTATCCCTTTAACCATCCTTGCTATGATCTCGTCCGCAAACCTGAATGCCGCTGATATCGGCAACTTTGGAACGAGTTTGAGAAGCTTGTCATTCTCGATTATGACTACAGTATCTGAATAATAAAGCAGAGCCTTTATACCTGCTTTGGCCTTTTCTATTCTTAAAGTACCTTCGTTCTTGAATGGAAATGTTACCACACTTATAACCAACGGTTCCCTGAATCTGGCATTGTGTCTTGCCCGTTCCTTAATTACCTTTGCAACTACTGGTGCTGCTCCAGTTCCGGTTCCGTTTCCCATTCCAGCTGTGATGAAAACTAAATCTGCATCTCCTATTACTTCTGAAATCTCATGAGCACTTGCTTCAGCTGCTCTGTAACCTATTTCGGGATTTCCCCCAGAGCCTTTGCCCTGTGTTATTTCTTTTCCCAAAAGAAGTTTTTTGTGTGCTTTAGTCCTTGCTAAATGCTGGGCATCAGTGTTCATAGCTATAAGTTCCGCCCCCTGAACCCCAAGTTCATAGAGCCGCGTTATAGTATTATTCCCAGAACCCCCAACCCCCACTATTGCTATCTTTATTAGATCCTCAACACTATCGTCGAAGAGCATGTTTCCTGATTTCGGCTCATCATCCAGATCTATTTTTATTCCGGCCTGTTCAAGTAATTTAAATACCATTGCCCCGACCCCCAACAATTTCCTGATTTAACCTCCTCATTTCAGGATATATTCAGGTGTTGAACGTTCTTCAGTCTCCAACGCATAAAGTTCCTTCTTTAGTAGTTCCCTTACAGCTTCCCTGATGATCTCGCTTCTACTTGGATAAACGCCTTTCTTAACAAGCTGATCCATGGCGTTTATGAGGCCTTGAGGGAGTTGTACACTGACAATTTTCATTTTGGTCATAGGTGTCTCACCTAATCCATCGGGAGGCTAATATAATCATGTGTTTTAATTAGTTAAATACTTTTTGCTGTCTTGTTAATATTATAATATTATATTTTTCAAAAAATTTTTGTTAATAGAATCAAAAACAAAAAAATTTGAACCATTTAAAAACATAAGGAAGAATAGGGTTTTAAATAAAAACCTGTACCCATATTCAGTGGTAGCTTATGAAAGTTATAAAAACAGAAAAATACACAATATGCATAGCCAAGATTAAAATTGATAATCCAAAAGAAGTGATAGGATTAATTGGGAAAAATCTTCAAATCTTATATGCCAAATGCTGGAAGCACGTAGTATTCGCAACGCTACTCGCATTAAGAGCATTTGAAAGAGGAACAAATCACGCCAGAACAGTAAACGGTGAAATTCTGCTCAGACTCGCTGGGACACTCCAGATAAATGAAGCTATTGAAAAACATGGAGCACGATCCGGGGAAAATTTTGTAGTGGTTTATGGGGATAGATGCAGGGATAGAATAGCGGAAGTAATTAATTATCTGAAAGTTGAAGAACTACCATTGGAGGGATGTGACTATGAAGACCTGAAAAGTCTTTTTGAAAAAGCGGCTTTAGTTGAAGTTTTATAGCTATGTGCAGGATTTTCATATATAATTTTCCAGATAACTTTATAAGAGATTTCTTTCACCCTTAAATGCCCGGGGTGATGCTCATGAGATATAGGAAACGTAAGTACTTTCTTGCGGGAAGAATAAATTTAATACAGCGTTCAAAAATTAGGGAGCTTTTTGAGAAAGCTTCAAAGATGGAGAACATAATCTCCCTTGGAATAGGAGAGCCCGATTTCAATACTCCATCCATCATTGTGGAGGCAGCAAAGAAAGCTCTCGACGATGGATATACTCACTACACACCAAATGCAGGAATACCAGAAGTGAGAGAAGCAATTTCCGACTATTATCGAGAATTCTACAAAGCCGATGTTCCTTCAAACAATATTATTGTTACTGCAGGTGCCTATGAAGCTACATATCTCGCATTTGAAAGCCTTCTTGAGAAGGGAGATGATGTCATAATTCCAGACCCAGCTTTTGTGTCCTATGTTGAAGATGCAAAGGTAGCAGAGGCTGGAATAATCAGAATCCCACTTAGAGAAGAGAACGGCTTTAAGGTAGACCCCGATGAGCTTGTCGACCTCATAACCAAGAGAACCAGAATGATTGTTATCAACTATCCAAACAACCCCACAGGTGCTGTTCTGACTAAAGATACTGTAAAGGCAATTGCAGACATAGCAGAGGACTACAATATATACATTCTCAGCGATGAACCATACGAGCACTTCCTCTATGATGGGGCCAAACACTATCCCATGATAAAATATGCTCCAGACAATACCATTCTCGCCAACAGCTTTTCAAAGACCTTTGCCATGACAGGATGGCGCTTAGGCTTTGCAATTGCACCAGAACAGATTATAAGGGACATGATAAAGCTTCATGCATACGTCATAGGCAACGTTACATCTTTTGTTCAAGTAGCCGCAATAACAGCCTTGCGGGATAAGAGGAGCTGGGAGGCAGTTCATCAGATGAGAGAAACTTATAATGAGAGAAGAAAGCTCGTTCTCGGCTACCTCAAAAACATGCCACATATGGATGCATTTGAACCCAAAGGAGCGTTCTACATATTCGCAAAGATTGATCCCGAACTTGATATGAGCAGCGAGGATTTCGCGAACTGGCTTCTTGAGAAGGCAGGAGTAGTTGTTATTCCGGGAACTGCATTTGGAAAGGCGGGAGAGGGATACGTGAGGATAAGCTATGCGACCAGCAGAGAAAGACTTATAGAAGCCATGGAACGGATGAAAGAAGTGCTCTCAGAAATCTGATGGTGGTATAAGGATGGAAGAAATCCTCGCCATCTTTGCTGCAATTTTTCTTGCTGAACTTGGGGACAAAACCCAAATAGCTACAATGGCATTTGCATCTAAATATGGATGGAAAACTGCATTTTTTGGTGCAATCTTGGGATTGGCTGCAGTTAATTTGATAGGAGCTTTTGCTGGAGATAAACTTGGAGATATATTACCTCTTAGCCTGATTCACAAAATTGCTGGGATAATTTTCATTGTTTTCGGTGTGCTTATGATCGCTGGAAAACTCTGAGGGAGGTAGTTGAATGGAAAAGAAGTGGATTACTGTCTTCCTTGATATGTGTGTAGTCGCAGCTGGATTTGGAACAATGCATATGCTGGAAAAGTTCAAGGGGCTTGTAATTGAACACTACAGAATTAACGGTTCTGCACTCAGCTACCAGCAGGATGCATTTGTTATCGGTCTGTTTGTTGCATTCCTCCTTGGAGGGACAGGGATATTCAAGGGCTCCTTCAAAAAGAGTGTGGCGCTTATAGTTAGCTTTGCTGCCATACCTCAGTTCATAATACCATTCGTGGGCAATTGGTGGATTGTTGTGGCCCTCAGATTCTTCCAAGGGTTCATAGTTGCATTGATAGCCGTCTTCAGCACTCAAGTTGCAAGGTTGTTCCTCGCAGAAAGGCCTCTGGCCAAGGGTATAATCCTTTCGGGAATATTCTGGGGAGGTCTTTATGGAATAACGTTTGCAAGATGGTTTGTACCTGCAGGTTCTGGCTGGTCTGCGGTGGAGAAAGTGTTTTTAATCTCAGCTGGGATTATGTATGTTGTCCTTGCCCTCTGGTGGCTTGTAGTTGAGGATTTTGAAATACCTCATGAGGAGAAAACAAGTTCAGGCGTCAGTGTATGGAAGTTCCCATTCACATGGGTCTTTGGATTCACGTTCTTTCCGGCCCTCTGGATAATATTCACCCTCGGTTCCTTTACCCTGCACCATACAAACTTTACTGACTCTCAGGTTGCCAATCTCATCACTGCTTTAGAAATCTCTATGGCATTATGGTCGATAATCATGGGTTATCTCGGCTACCGCCTTTCAGTTAAAAATCCATCCCACAGAGGTCTCTTCAGGGCAATAGTGAGTGTTATGATAATATCCTATGCAATAGCCTTTATAGGACTTTTCATAGTGTGGAAAGGGATTTCATCAGGTCAATACATTCTCGCTCTTATCGGTCTGGCCATTACAGGGATAGTTCAAGGAACCGGACCCGCATTCTGGACAACAGCACCGGCAGCTTATCCAAAGGAGATCTATCCAAAAGCCAGCTTTGCCTTGGGACTTCTTTCCAACAGCGCTAATGCAGTAGCACCGAATGTAATGTTCATACTGGTTTCAAGCGTAGGTGCTGGCATGGTGATATTCCTCAGCGTATCTCTATTGGGGATAATCCTGCTGTTGCTATCCCTGAGAATGAAGCTCCCTGTGGAGGAACTGGGAGAATGAAGGCGAAGCTTATAGTGCTCGCTTCCTTTATTTTTCTTGCATTGTATTTTCTCGGATTAGCAGTTCTTAGCATAAGAGAAACTTTAATGTTCGGAGGCTTTGCCGTAATCAGCATCTTTCATCTCGGGTTTGCTTTGGGAATAAAAAAAGGATATGAGGGTATCATATCGTTTTCCCCCTACATAGTCCTGATGGATTTCCTCTTCGGTCTTCTCTGGATTATGTTGGGGTTATCAATGCCTGCAGTTACTCTAACCCTTATCTCAGCACTGTTGCTCTTCGTCTTACTGGATGAAGACGTTAGAACAGAACTTAAAAGTTAAAGTGAAAGTTAAAAGAAACTAATGCCTCCGGAAGAGGAGTGGAATCAATGCAAAGGCCACTAACAGTGCTGGCCCACAAATTGAGTTCGAACTTTTTGATGTACTCGTTTTGTTTGATACATCCGTATGTCCAGCTGATGTGGTGGTACTTGCGTTTCTCGGAATTGTAATCTGGGGTACTGAGTTGGTTATGTTTTCTATGATCTTAGGAGCATTGACCTGAGTAAGGAATATGGTAGCAGTTTCTCTTGCATACTGATAGAATATCATAGCAGTTTCAAGATCCTGAATATCTCCCTTCTTCTCGTAACTCTCAGCGAATTCATAGTATGCAATCGCCAGGACTGGATAAACTCCTTTGCTCTGGGCCATTACTATCGCAACTTTTGCTGAATCTTTCATCCTCTGGAGCTTATTTTGGAGTATGGTTTGGTTGTCAATACCTATCGTGTCCAGAATAACCTCTGATCTTATTCTTGCCTCCATAGCTGTGAAAAGGGCAGCTGAGTATTTACCGTCCTCATAGTACTGCTCTGCCTTGTTGAGCTTGTCCAGTAGGTCATTTCCAAGTATGTTCCCAAACATAGATTCAATATACGTAACAACAAGCTTCGTATTATCTATATACTCCCTGGCAGTATCTTTAATAACATCTCTACTTATTTTGTTTCCAGTAGCATATCTCTCCCCAAGCTTTGCCCAGAATACGGCAGTTTTTGCTCGTTCATATGCAAACGCTGCATTGCTAACGGCATCCCAATAGTCATTCTGGTAATAATACTTCCGAGCATCCTTCAATAGACTCTTTGCCTGTTCTATCCTTTCCTCTGCGGCGGCTATAGCCTGTAACATTGTGGTTCCTTTTATAGTTATATTTGATATGAACGCCTCGTCAGCTTTAATTTCGGAATCTACCCGATTCAATAGCTTTTCCATATCGGCCCCTTGGCTAACGCTTAGAAGCCATTGAACATGTCTTATGGCGATTCTTGCTTGGAAATCTTTACTCAGCGTCGTGTAGTACATACCTTGGTCCAAACTTGATTTTGATTCATTTAAAATTGACTTGGCGTCTTTCAAAGCTGCTTGGAGTGTCGTATAAGTATCATAACTAACGCTGCTATCTTTGAGCTCTTTCTCAACTTTTTCATAGTATGCAGTAGTATTTTTATAGTCTTTCTCTGCGTCATCTTTCAGAAATGAAGTATTTATCTTAATATTTTCTGGAACTTTAGGTCTCGCTATCTTATGGCCTGTAAAGTAAAATACCGCATCATAAATATCTCCTATTTCTTTGACCTCCAGTCCCCATCTCTCCTTTGCATATTCCGCCACATCTACCCGCTTGCTGGTTGTTGTTATCTGAATTATTCCCCCAATTTCCTTTTTCTTGGTTTGCTGGACCATTTGGATCCTCTGTCCCTCCGGAATGAGAAAGAGGGTTGCCCCTACACTATGTGCGGCGGAAGCCTTTTCGAGTATTCCACCAACTGGTCCAATTGTACCGTCAGGGTTTATCATGCCAGTCATCATGACCTTAGGATTGATCTTCCATCCCTTCAGGGCTGCGATAATGCCAACAGTCATTGTTCCTCCAGCTGAAGGTCCTCCTATTATAGGAGAATCAGCCTTTATTTGAATAAACACATCATACTTGCTCATATTAACACCGAGAACTTTTCCAGCTACTTCCGCCGCTAATCTGGCTGAAGCTTGCATATCAACCTCAGCCAGAGGCCATGTTTCAACATACACATGACCACTACCAGGGGCTACCGTGATAACGAAATCCGTAGCAACACCAATCAACTCACCGGTTGAAGTTTTTGAGACTGCTGGTGCCTTCAGGATTACAGTATGTCCCTCGCTTGGGCACTGAGCTACTGCAAAAGGAGATAACAGGAGTATCATAAGAAATAATGGAACTAATTTTTTCATTCTTTTCACCTCCAAAAGCCTCTTTTCTTCACCTTAATAAATTTCTTATGGTTCATTCCTCTAATACTGGACAAATTTTAAAAGGTCGTTTTAGTTACTATTTTCACTGAGGGATATCAATGAGTATTTTCTCTACTATAATTAACAGAAGATTTAAACATATCGCCGGGAACAGATATGAAAAAATTCTAAAAAGCTATAAAGAGTTTTTTCTAACAGAAGAAGAGATTTCATTGCCTGTGATAAAATCCATCCTGATGCCTATAGACAGAAGTGTTAAAACAGTCCCTGAGGAGATATATGATGCTCTTTCTGCCTGCGAAGATGCCGAGGTAACTGTTGTCTATATAATGAGTGAAGATGCATGTGCACTAATAAGACAGACACTGGGTGAAGAGGCCAGTAAGGAGTTTAGATTAAAGGAGGAAGAGATAGGCCGCGAACTTCTCGAAAAAATCGTCCTGTCTTTGGAGAATTCTGGACTTAAAGTACGAACAAGGATGTTCCTTGGTAATAAAAGTGAGGATGTTATAAAACTTTCAAAAGAGAGAGATCTTCTCGTTATTTCAAGGATATATGGGTCTGAAATAACAAAAACAACTTCAATCAGTCCAATTGTAATGAAAATCGTGCAGCATGTGAATATTCCAGTGATGGTGTATTAGGAGGCTTAAATATGGACCCAACGATAATAGCGATTGCAGTATTCCTATTTACCTATGCCCTCATAATGAGTGAGAGAATTCATAGAGCTGTTGCCGCTCTTTTGGGAGCTTCTCTACTTCTAATGCTTAATGTTGTGCCGTGGGAAAATGTTCCCGACTATCTTGATCTGAATACAATATTTCTCCTCACCGGAATGATGATTATAGTAAATACTGCAAGAAAAAGCGGTCTTTTTGAGTATATAGCAATTAAAACAGCAAAAATGGCTAAGGGTAGCCCGATTAAGATTCTCCTGCTTTTTTCCTTTGTAACAGCATTAGTCAGCTCATTCTTGGATAATGTCACAACCGTTCTTCTTTTGACCCCAATGTTACTCTATGTGACAAATCTCATGGAACTCGATCCTGTGCCCTTTCTCCTTGCGGAGATATTTGCTTCGAACATAGGAGGGACTGCAACTCTCATCGGGGATCCTCCAAACATAATGATAGGCTCCGCAGCAGGTTTAACATTTAACGACTTCCTTATGAATATGGCCCCCATAGCTTTTATAGACCTTCTGTTGGCATTTGTCTTTATATACCTGTTCTATAGGAAAGATTTGAAAGTTTCATCAGAGAAAGAGGAAAAGCTTAACTTAATATTAAATAGGATGGATGAGAAAGAGGCTATAAAGGATCTTATTCTCTTTGAAAAATCCGTGACAGTAATAATGATCGTAGTTGTTTTGTTTTTTATTCATGATAAGCTGAATATTGAGCCTGCGGTCGTAGCGATGTTCGGAGCATCCCTCCTCCTTTTATGGTCAAAAGAAAGCCCTGAAGAGGTTTTCGAAAAAATTGAATGGCCTGCACTTTTCTTTTTTGGAGGTCTCTTTATTGTTGTTGGGGGTCTTGTCCAGACAGGGGTTATAGAAAGCATTGCAGAAAGAATAGTTGATTATGTGCATACAGACAGCCAAGCTCTCGTTTTAATAACATGGTTCTCGGCCTTTTCTTCAGCGGTTGTCGATAATATACCATTAACAGCCACGATGATACCTCTAATAAAGGCGATGGGAGCATTTTTCAACACCCGTCCCCTCTGGTGGGCTCTGAGTTTAGGAGCTTGTCTGGGAGGCAACGGCACAGCAATAGGAGCTTCAGCAAACGTTGTTGTCATCGGAATTGCCGAAAGGGAAAAGATTAAGATAAGTTTTATAGATTTTTTAAAGGTTGGTATGATAATAATGATATTAACTGTAGCCGCTGGTGTGGGGATACTGTGGATAAGGTATATTGGGGTGTAACTTATGAAGATCCTGGTTTTAGTTGATGGTTCAAAATGGAGTCAAAAAGCAGCCCTTCATGCTATAGCATTAGCTAAGAAGAAAAAATCAAAGGTAATTTTATTTTCAGTTCTTGATAGAAAAGAGGCCAAGGCAATTGCCTTTACAATGACCATGAGAAGTGACAAACTTGAAGAAATGGAAAGATTCGAAGAACAGATATGGAAAGAAATGAAAAAAAGCGTCAAAGAAATCATGAGTGATATGCTGAACTTCTGTCATAAGCAGGGCGTTAATTGCTCTATAAAGATAACCGAAGGAAACGCTAAAGAAAAAATCCTGAATGAGGCTAACAGCGGTGAATATTCCCTCGTTGTTATGGGAGCATATGGAAAAAGCGGAAAAACAAGGATTGGAAGCCTCCTTGAAGATGTCGTTGGCCTGATTAAACCCCCAACAATGATAGTGCGTTAATGCTCTTTTGCTATAGCTAAGAAGAATGCAGAGAGAATTAAGATTTCAAATACCGCTACAGTCACATCTAATGCTTCTCTCTCTACTGAAGTGAGCATATATAGACCTTCAAAAACCTTCTTGAGAGCAAAGAGCAGAAATGCTATCAACAGGTATAAAGCACTTCTCAAGTGACTTCGTTTATATGCAATCCAAGATATAAATGCCAGCAATATTGAAATTCCTAAAACTATCATGCTGAGAACCAGATTCAAGCTTTCAATCATTCTTCCACACCTCCCAGCTCCACAAGCATATCCACCAGCTGTTCTGCCCATTTCTCCCATATTTTAGGCCTGTATTCCTGAACGATCCTCATTAGAGTGTCAACATCACAGTTAAGCTCATAAATAACCTTTCTACCTTCCTTACGGCTTTTTACAACATTTAATTTAAGCAGCTCTTTCATGTGATGATTCACAGTAGCCTGAGTTAAACCCAAGCTCTCCGCGAGCTCACTTTGACTTTTTTCTCCACTTGTTAGCAACAACATTATTTTACGCCTCGTTTCAGTTGAAATGGCTATCAGCAACCTTTGATACTCACCTTCCATATCCTTTGGAAATAGATATCTTCTTCCCCCCATTTTTCTTGAAAATATTTCCCCTTCTTTTTCCAATTTATACAGGTGATACTGTAAATCCCCTATTCCAAGGTTAAGTTCATCAGCAAGCTTCCTGAAGGTTATTCCCGGATTTTTTCTGATATATTCAAGCACTCGCCTTCGAGTATCCATATTACCACAACACCATTGAATCTTATCTTTAATCCCCTTTTGGTACATCTATCTATAAGCACCTAATATGTATTTCCCTTCAAACACTGGAAGGAACTAAAGCAAATGAATAAACTGAGGTTATCTTGAAGTACCCATGTAACTCTTTCATGAACAAATGGAAATTTTGTAATTTGCAAAAGGATTGGGTAATGTTTTTATACATCACCAACGTTATTTGTATTCGGTGAAGCACATGCCCCATGAAGAACTTGAGAAAATTTTTTCAGGGCTGAAACCGGGAGAGACCGTGCTGATCGAATATGAATCAATTTCTTCTCCTGAATTGCTTCTCTACCTCCTGTCCCAATACAGCAAAGAACATAAAATAGATTTAATAGTCGACGATATTGCAGATACATTGATCGAATTTATCACAAGGCTTAAACTAACGGGATTACCAACAGCTGAACTGGAAGGGACAGATGTAATAAAAATCGGGGGATACCAAAATGTAGGCAAAGTGATTGGGGCAATTGAATTAGATAGATACACTTTAGATCTTAAGTATTATGGGAAAATATATGAGAGGTGGAGAGCTGGGAGAGATACTGTTTTTAATCCCGTTCTTGGAATACATAAGATATTCCTGATATCTGAACGTAATGAAGCGATACGGTTAATCAGAAATATATCTAAATTCGTTGGAAACACCACCCGAATTGCTTTCTATTTCATAAATCGAAAAACCCTTGAAGGGCATATGCCCGAAGTTCTATATCTCCTTGAGGAGATTTCCACTACTGTATTAAAATGGGAACGAAAATGTGAGAGTGTTGCTCTCAGAGTTATCAAAGCCAGCAACCATGAGATATGTGGGGAAATAGCAGTACTATCGGCGGAGGATATATTGAGCTATTAGTTTTTACCCTATAACAACATAAAGGTTATAACCTCTCCTTTTCTATCACTCTCGGTGATACAATGAAGAAAATCTGGATCGTAGCATTTATGCTTATCCTGCTTATCCCAGGTGCTTCAGCATACCAAATTCCGGAGAAGGGTGTTATTTATCAAATCATGGTTGATAGATTTTATGATGGAAATCAGAGTAATGACCAGCCATTCTACGACCCAAACCACACTGACTATTATCTCTACTGGGGTGGCGATTTACAGGGTATAATAGAAAAGCTCGACTACCTCAAAAGCCTCGGCGTGAGCATGATATGGCTCTCTCCCATCAACGACAACATAAACCGCATGGTTGGGATATCAGCCCCATATCACGGCTACTGGACAAGGGATTACAAGAGGATAGAAGAACATTTCGGAAACTGGAAAACTTTTGAGCATCTTGTAGAAGAGGCAAAAAAGAGGGACATGTGCATAGTTGTCGGATTTGTTCCCAACCACTCGAATCCAGAGAATGATGGTGAATTCGGTTCTCTATATGATAACGGAACTAAGATAACAGATTTCTTTAGAGATGAGAAAAATGCAACTTTAAATCCATACACCGGCAGTCTTGAATACATATACCACCACAATGGTGAGGTGAAGAACTACTATGGCTGGGAGATGAAATCTAAGAGCATCTTCGGCTTAGCTGACTTCAATCAGCTGGATCCATGGGTAAATGACTATTTAAAGGAAAGTTTGGATCTCTTCATAAAAGCTGGTGTCTGTGGCTTTAGAATAGATGCCGTAAAACATATGGATTTGGGCTGGTTAATGAACTTCTATGCATACGCATACAGCAAAGAGCCTCTGCTGATATATGGTGAATATTATAGGTTAGAATATGGCGAAGATGCCGACATGTATGATTTCTATCGCTATTCCAACATATCGCCTCTTCTGAGCATTCCCATACGAGAGAGAATAGTTTCAACGTTAGGATTCGGAGGGAGCTTTGAGGACTTGGCAAATTACCTCCACATATACTACTCTCACCTGGTCTACCCTAACAAAGCTGTCAATTTCATCGATAATCATGACCTGCCAAGATTTTTAAGTGAAAGCAGATACAAAGAAGGCTACCATATGGCACTGGGCATTTTAATGACGCTCCCGGGGATACCTGTGATTTACTATGGAGATGAGGACTATCTGGTAAGCAAAGATGGCAAAGGTGATCCCTACAACAGGCCGATGATGGTCTTCGACAACACCACTGAGGCAGCAAGAATAATAAGAACCTTAGCAGAGCTCAGAAAGAAAAACGATGCCTTGGCTTATGGGGACTTTAAAGACCTTTATAAGAGCTACACAACATGGGTATTTGAACGTTCTTTTGGAAATGAAAAAATTGTTGTCGTTCTGAACAAGCGAGAGGAGAAGAACCTCAGTTTTGATACCGACCTGCCAGATGGCACATATAGAGACGTTCTCTATGGTGTCGAGATGAGCATTAAAAATGGTAAGGGTACTTTGAAAGCTCCAAGGAACAGGATTTTGGTGTTCTCTTACATCGGAAAGCAGGAAAAGCCACTTATAGGCTCGGTTACTCCATATCTCACTCAACCCGGAGACAAAGTCCTCCTCGGAGGAGTTGCTTTTGGAAAGAGAGGAAAAGTTATAGTTGGCAACAAAGAAGCTAAGATTTTAGAATGGAAAAATAATATGATAGTCTTTGAGATGCCGAAAATCAAAATGAGAGGGGCATGGGTGAATGTAACAGTCGAGAACAGGAGCAATGTTATGAAAATAAGATATCTGAGCGGTGATCAGATTCCAGCACTGCTGGTTGTGAACGGGAGTGATGTCAATACAACCGGACAGCTCTGGATTAAAGGAAACATACCCGAGCTGGCCGAACCAATACCCCTATACAAATCCCAAACAGGCTATTATTTCCAAATCGTTAGTCTCCCAAAGAATGTTGCCTTCAGCGTTGAACTCTACAGGGGAGCTCCATGGGATGAACTTGAACCTTTAAATATAACTCTATACGGCAAATCCAACAGCACCGTTATCCTCAGGAGCAAACCTTATCCAAGAGAGAACCATGAATACTGGCCGATTTATATAGGTATGATAGTTCTTGGCCTGATACTGATAACACTTTCCTTTAAGAGGAGATAGTTTACTCCTCCCATATGCTTTTCCACTCAACTACATCCTCCTTACTCTCTGCATTTTTTCTCCTTAATCCAAATCTCTGGCTTCTTCAGTTAAGTGTAAATGCAAGCCAGAAAAAAGCAAATGGCCCGGTTAGGAGTAATATACTACCACTTGAATTCAAATCTGTTCCAAAAGCTTCTTCCTTTTCTCCTCATACTCATCCTGGGAGATAACTCCCATGTCATAGAGCTCCTTTAGCTTTTTAAGCTTCTCAAGAGGATCTTCTTTCTCAATCTGCACGCTCCTTGGTTCTACACGTACGGATCTGCTAATAACTTCTTTGGGCTTGTGTATCCACATCTCCTGACTTGTCAAATGCTTTTTTCTTTCAATACCGATGGGTTCAACAGCTATTCTGTTAATAGCCTCTTTTATAGCCTCAATTGCATCTTTACTCTTCGATTTGTCCATTCTGTCGAGTTTTATCTCCTCACCATCTTCCTTTCGTATGATAAACTCAGCATACATCTTGCCTATCTTAACATAAACTTCTTCAAGCTTTTCATAGGGAACGGCTTTCATGTCGTATCTGCCAAACATCTTCTCGTCAAAATAAATTATCCTCCTGTCGGTGACAATGAGCCATTTTGGTTTTTCCACACCCATTTTTTTCTTAACTGCAAAGATCACCTCTTCTCCGGGTTGGAGATTTTCACCTATTCCCTTTGGAAGCTTCTCAACCATAGAGTTCACCTGATATCTAAGTTCGAATTTTAGGTATATTAATGTTCTGACTTCTTCCTTTTGAATGATTCCAATAAAGAACCCTTACGCAAAGGACAGGGGAGTTCTCATCAAGAAGATTCTCGAAGATGACTCTTCGAGTCCCCGGAAGGCTTTCAATCCATCAAAGCTTGAAGTTATAAGGCTCCAATAAGGTCAGCATTCATAACGATGCTTTCCCTGTGGCATTCGAATAGACCACGAGAGCAACTCGAAACTCCAACCCGTAGAGCCTCTTAACCATCCCAAACGGCAGTGTTAATTTTTTGGCTTTTTCGTGCACTCTCCCAAGCTCCCTTCTCGGTTCTCGTGAAGTCTAAGGCCGCTTGGACTAACTGGAAGAGGGTCTTTACCGCTCTTTTGAAGGCGGGAGTTTTATGGTTACTGCCCGCTTCATCCCAGAGTACGGTCAAATAAGCAGAAAAGTATATTAACCCGAAGCATGTAACATGTAAAAATAAAGATAGGTAGAGAGCAAAGCCGATCTCGCTTTCCTTTTCTGCGAGAAGGTTTTGTTTGGTGGTGATGAGATGAAAAAATATCTGATAGCAATGGGATTTTTTATCAGTACATTACCCGGAGCACTATGTCAGGAGCGGGGGGATTATTTAACAGGATTTCATGTTACTGGCTCATTAGTCGGCCTTTTACTACTCCTCGGATTCCTGATTCTGCTCTGGATTCTCAGAAAGATTATCATAGTCGGAGTAACAGCCCTAATCCTCGGCGGTGTTGGCTATCTAATAGGTTCAATGTTCCTTCCTGAGTTTGCAGCATACCTCAGTGTGAGCTTTTTCTTCCTCGGCCTCTGGATTTCACTAAAGATGCTAAAGAAACAGGAAGGAAACATCGCTGTAGTTAGAAGCTCAATGGATGAAGACGATGAATGGGAATGGGATGATGAGGAATGAAAAGAAAAATGTGGTTTGTTATTCTTACAGGACTGCTGATCATGCAACTTCCTCAGATGCTGGCTGATATAGACTTCAGCAAATACTTTCCAACTAACAATGAATTCCAGAGCATGAACCTCTACGGAGTGAAAATGTACGACAGCCATGGATCCAGGAACTTTTATGAGAGGAGGTACTACCATGGCACATACAACGCTCCTGACAGCCCGCTGGTAACGATAGTCATCGGTGTAATCCATACATCAGAGACAGGGCTCGATGCCAGCTCATACTCAAGCTCAGGGTATCAGTGCTCTGTTAGTGAAAGGGCTTACGAATGCACCCTGGTTGAAAAAAACTATGCCGCCCAGTGGAACTCCAAGGAGTATCAGTATAGCTCCCACTACCAAGCTGAGAAGATTATCGGAGGAGAGAGATGCGCAAACAACGCCTCAAATTTCTGCTCATCGAATTCATCAATGTTCGTGGTTAAAATTCAAATCAACAGTGCATATAACACCACAAATGTGATTCCAAGCCTTGGCAGAGCTGTAATGAACTTGGTCTCTTCAAAGGTCTCCGGAAGTTACAGAGGATCTGCTCCCCAGATAGAAATACTCTCGCCAAAAGATGGAGAAGTTATCTATTTCGAACCCGAAAAAGACGTTGTTTTTACAATCAAAGTCAAAGTTACAGACGATGATCTAACTTATGCAGGAGCACACTACGAAAGCGGAAATCCAAAGCCAACAATGGTCGGTGGAGAGCTTGAGCCGAAGCTGGGTTCAAAGGGTGGAACTGGCTCACGAGTTGTAATCCTAAAACCGGATGAAGTTGCAGAGGGCAAAGCCACGATAAAGGCATATGCCAGGGATTCAACAGGGAATAATGTCGAGAAGAGCATAACAATATACCTCAAAGAGAAAAAGCCAGCCCAGAGCTCCCCTACAACTTCATCCACGACCAGAACTGAATCCATGAGCCAATCCACAAGCTCAAGCTCTGCCTCAACCTCCACAGGCATTCTCAACAAGTTGAAAAGTCTCACTGGGAAAAAGCAAACAGCAGGAGATGCCTCAGGGTTTAAGGAACCACCGGAGAAGATAAAGGTCAATGGAAAATCGCTGAGCAGTGAAGCAAAGACAAGGATGGCGAAAACTCAAGAAACCATTAAAGACATAGGTAGGAAAGCGGGTCTTGAGGTTATTGAGGTAAAAACTCCCTACGGAAAGGACGTTAAGGTTCTCCAGAAGGATGAAAACATCAAGGCTGAGAAAGGCTCTTCACTTTGGTTTAAACTCAAATATTATGGAAACAAGTACGGCCTTGATAAAGTCGTTGATTCAGCCGCTGACTCATTGGACGGGGTGGTGAGCAAGTATTTTCCATCCCCATTTGGTCTCTTCAAAGACTACGTTAAAGCATACAAGGATTCAGGACTCTTCCAGGGAGAGGACGCCGTAAAGAAGACCGCAAAAGATCTGCATGTGGATAAGAGAAGTGCAGAAATCTACAATGATATGAGCGGCATTGAAAAAAGAGAGCTTGCAATTTCGCCATACAAGAATACCCTGCCCTCCACTCCTGTCACCAAACCAATAGAATTCACAATAAATATGTTAGGAACCGGATTCAAAAAATGCCTGGCACAGGATTATGAGTGGGAGTTTAAAAAGACGGCTGAGAGGGCGATAATGTTCAAGAAAGCAGGAATGAAGTACAGGGACATCATTCAGAGAACAATTGCAGATGTTGAAGAGGAGACAAGTCAGAGTCACAAGGTTCAAACAATGAATGCTCAATCAAAGGGGGATTTCAGAGATCAGGAAACAAGAATAAGGTACTACCTAAACAAGCTCTACGAGGAGGGTAAGATATGAAGAAGTTCCTTCTTATCATGATCATCCTTCTCATAGCTGGAGGGTGGCTGTATTTACAGAAAATCCCTCTCCCCACCTCTAACGACGACGCAGCAGGTCTTCGGGGAGAACTCGGTTCAATGGGATTGAATAAAACATACGTCTCAGTCTCTTCAGGGGAAACCCTGATAAAGTTTGAAGCCCCTGCTGTTGATAAGAATCTCGCAAGTTTAACCTATGCTATCGCCCAGAAGGCATATGATAGAACTTCAGCCAAAAAGATAAGGGTGGAGGCATATTATCTGGGAGAGCCCATTCTAAGACTGAGCGTTGAAAATGGCAACTTCAACAATTCGGTTTTTGAAGATATCCGACGACCGGAGTTCAAAATAGAGAGTGACTTAGG
>Ga0256914_1000889_pt1 | contig 28709 bp, 24 predicted proteins | sample HulkmetaG_FD_191571 | JGI IMG/M metagenome (GOLD analysis project Ga0256914, IMG submission 191571) | Hydrothermal chimney microbial communities from Main Endeavour vent field at the Juan de Fuca Ridge, Pacific Ocean - Hulk | ecosystem: Environmental > Aquatic > Marine > Hydrothermal vents ... | reverse complement strand
GTCTGCAAATCGACGGCAAAGAGTTGCGCGTCACCTACAAGGACTTCATCAAAAAAGCGATCAAGAGCGCCGTCGAAGATCCTAATGGAACACCGATGGTCGTCTACACCGTGGTCACGCCATCGGGCCCCGAGAAATATTTCCTCGACGAAGGAGAGTACACCGACCTCGGACCCTTCGTCGTTCTTTTTGGAAAAGAGGAACCCGGCCCCATCGCGAAACCCTACATCCACATCTATATGAAGGGTGGGAAATTCTACTTCACATCCAACAAACCGATCGGTTGGCTCAAGATGCAGGATCAGAGCCAGGGTGTGTTCGAAGCCCACAAAGAGTACCCCTTCATACCGAAAATGATGTACATGATCAACGGAATACAGATGGTACCCCAGATGACCCTGGCGAAGGGGATCAAGAAGGTGATTCCCGTCGATGAGAACGGTATGCACCTGAAGATGGACAACCCCCTCTCCGCACTCGTCGTGGAAGTCGAATACGACGGAAAGAAGAGGGAGGTCGCCCTGATGGGTATGGGTAAACGGTACAAAGGTTTTACCGAAACGGTCGACTTCGGAGATCTCAAAGTCTCTCTCGAGTGGGGCTCCAAGGAGATCGAACTCCCCTTCTATCTCTATCTGCAGGATTTCGTGATGGAGAAATATCCCGGTTCCATGAGCCCATCGTCCTACGAGAGCCATGTCATACTCTACGACGAAAAGAACGGTGTGAAAATGCCCTATAAAATCTATATGAACAATACACTCGAATACGGTGGATTCAAGTTCTTCCAGTCCAGCTACGACCAGGATGAAAAGGGTACGGTCCTCTCCGTCAACCACGACCCCGGAAAGTGGCCCACCTACATCGGCTATTTCCTGCTGGGGCTCGGTTTCCTGCTGAATCTGTTCAACCCCTACAGCCGCTTCGGAAAACTGGCCAGAACGCGCTATATCGAGAGTGGCAAAGGGGCCGCCGCAGCCGCTCTGCTGGCGATCGCGACACTCTTTTCGCAAGGAGAACTCCTGGCGGCCGGCAACAGCCATGCGGGACACAACCATCCCGTCGTCGATATGAACCAGATCATCGAGACGGTCAAGAAGATCGACAAAGAGCATGCCGAAAACTACGGATCGATCCTTCTGCAGGGCCCGGATGGAAGAATCAAGCCGATCGACTCGACTGCGATCGACATTCTCAACAAGATCCACGGCTCCGATACGATGCTTGGCCTGACACACAACCAGATCATTCTCGGGATGGCGGCCAAACCCTCCTACTGGAAGCGGATCAAGCTGATCAAAGTCAAGCACCCGGAGGTGAAGAAGCTTCTTGGAATTTCACCGGATGAAAAATATTTCGCCTTTATCGACATTTTCGATTCGACGGGAAACTACAAACTGGCCAAGGCGGTGGACGAAGCGGCCAGGAAGAGGCCCGCGGAGCGCGGTACGTTCGACAAAGAGCTCCTGAAGGTGGATGAGCGACTCAACATCGCCTACATGGTCTTCACAGGCGAATTCATGAAAGTCTTTCCCCTCAAGGACCACCCCAACCACAAGTGGTACGCTCCCGCAGAGGCGCTGAAGAGTTTTCCCCCTCATGAGGCGGCCGTGATCCGCGCCATTTTGGAGAAAAATTTCGCCGGTATCAACAAGGGTCTGCAGAGTGGAGACTGGAGTCTTGCCGATGAGGCGGTCAACGAGATCAAGGCCTATCAGCAGAAGTACGGAGCCCAGATCATCCCGGCCAAGAGCCGCGTCGAGGCGGAACTCCTCTACAACAGGCTCGATCTTTTCAACCGGCTCGTTCCGGTCTACCTCCTTTCGGGACTGGTTCTGCTCTTTCTGATCTTCCTGAGGCTGGTCAAGCCGTCGCTGAACCTCAAAACGCCGACACGGATCGTCGTGGGAATTCTGGTGCTCGCGTTCATCGCGCACACCTTCAACCTCGGCCTCCGCTGGTATATCGCGGGGCACGCCCCATGGAGCAACGGATACGAAGCGATGCTCTACATCTCCTGGGCCATCATCCTTTCGGGAATCCTCTTTGCAAGACAGTCGGAGTTCGCCGTCTCCTCCACGGCGATCTTCGCCGGAATCACACTTTTCGTCGCCCACTTGAGCTGGCTCGATCCACAGATTACGACGATGGTCCCCGTTCTCAAATCCTACTGGCTCACCATTCACGTCTCCGTCATCACCGCCAGCTACGGATTTTTGGGTCTGAGCGCCCTTCTGGGATTTATCGCGCTCATACTCTTCGTCATGCTCGGATTCACCAAAAACGAGGTGACGAAACACCAGATCGTTCTCAATATCAAAGAGACCGGCCGCATCAACGAGATGTCGATGATCGTCGGTCTCTCTCTTCTGACGGTCGGAAACTTTCTCGGCGGTGTCTGGGCGAACGAGTCGTGGGGCCGATACTGGGGATGGGATCCGAAGGAGACCTGGGCATTGGTGACGATCCTGGTCTATACCGCCGTACTGCATCTGCGCTTCATCCCCAAAGCATGGAGCAGCTTCAATTTCGCGGCACTCTCCGTCGTCGCCTACAGTTCGGTCATCATGACCTATTTCGGCGTCAACTACTATCTTTCCGGTCTCCACTCCTATGCGGCGGGCGACCCGGTACCCGTACCGACCTGGGTCTATTACGCCATCGCGATCGTCGCCATCCTGATCGCCGCGGCCTACAGAAACGAAGAAACCTTTGTCAAACTGCAAAAAAGCGTACTGAAAAAGAGGGCCCTGTAACCTCTTTCTCTCGATCTCGACGATACCCGGTTTCGGCGCCGAAAAACGGTTCGGCGCCGAAACCGCTCCCAAGTTTTTATAGTATAATAGTGATGATTTTTTCCGGATACCGACACTTTGGAACTTTGAAAAAGTGGAGAAGATCGTTTTTTCATCCCGAAGTTCCAAAGAGAGGGTCGTCTCCTTGGTTTCAACGGACGGCCGTCACCTCCCTAATATACCTGAATAATCCACAAGGAGTACGTTTGAACAGGGTGTCATCCATACTGGTCTCTTCGCTTCTGCTCCTACCGGCTCTCCTGTCCGCTTCCCCGAAACTCGAATTCAAGGAGAGACTGGTGAAGTCGGCGACCGAAAAGGCGGAAAAAGGCGATCCCAACGCCCAGTTTACGCTCGGTGAAATGTACTACCTCGGCTTCCTGGGGAAGAAAGATTACGACAAAGCCATCTACTGGTACGAAAAGGCGGCCGAAGGGGGACACCGGAAGGCCGAATTCAACCTCGGCTACATCTACTTTACCGGCAAGGGTGGGAAGAAGGATTACAAAAAGGCGCTGAAGTGGTTCGAGGCTGCGGCCGAAGATGGTGACCCCAAAGCGATGCTCTATCTCGGCGATATCTACTACAAGGGTCTGGGCGTCGAAAAAGATTACAAAAAAGCCTTTCTATGGTACAAGAAGACGGCGGACATGGGGTATCCGAAGGCGCAGTTCATCGTGGGAAGGATGTACCGGACCGGCCAGGGTGTCGAGAAAGATATCCACAAGGCGAAATACTATCTCAAGCGCTCCGCCATCCAAAGCTGTGCCGAAGCGGAACTCGAACTCGGAAAGATGTACCTGACGGGCGAAGAGATCGAAAAAGATGAAGAGAAAGCGATCCGCCTTTTGAAAAAAGCGCTCAGAGACGGAAAAAGCGAGGCGAAAGAGTATCTGGAGAAGCTTGAAAAGCGGTAGTGTCGCAGATCACGTTTCCCCGCGGGGGGAAGCGCCGATCGAGGAGTTCAGCCGGAGTTGCTCTCCTCGTATCCGGGAAGAGTCTCCTTGCGTATCACGACTTCCCATCCGTAGGTGTCCATCACCCTTTTCGCATCCTTGTTTCCGTTCATATAGGCCTCCTGCATCCACCTCTTCGCCTTCTTCAAATCTTTGGAGACCCCTTTCCCAGTCAGATACATCTGCCCCAGATAGAACTGCGCTCCCGCATGCCCCTGTTCGGCGGCCTTTTCGAACAGCGTTCTGGCTTTTGCAAGATCGCTCTTGACCCCCTTGCCTTCGTAAAACATCTCGCCAAGCCTGAAACTGGCCTGCGGGTACTCCTCTTTCGACGCTTTGGTATACCAGTAGAGCGCTTTGGCATAGTCGATCTCGTCGTTCGGCACCCCTTCCCCGTTGTAGTACATATCGCCGAGATAGAGCATCGATTTGGGATCGCCCTGGTCGGCCGCCTTCTGGAACCAGTGGAGAGCCTTCTTGTAATCCCTTTGTGTCCCCATACCGTTGTGGTAGATGTAACCGAGATTGAACTGGGCCTTCACGTGCCCTTTTTCGGCGGCCTCCAGGAAGTAGTAGAGCGCCTTCTTGTAATCCTTTTTTCCACCCATACCCAGATAGTTCATCTCACCCAGGGCAAAAAGCGCGTTCGGATCCCCTTTTTCGGCCAGTTTGATCACCGATGAATAGGCCCTGTCGATGAATGAACTTCCGGTATCGGCAGAGAGACTCGCCCCTCCGATCGCCAAAGCCGCCATCGCGGAGAGCATCATCCTTTTCATTATCCCACTCCTTTACTGGTTTTGCACATCTTTTCCTCTTTTCAATGATATACTATTTCTCCTTCGAAAACGGAAAAAGTTTCGAAGGCATCCAACTTTTACCGTAGCGGCAGCCATCAGCTCCCCTCTACCGCAACGGAATCTCCTCCCGGTTCGTCAAACGGGATCTCCGTCGGATCTATTTCTTGTGGCAGCGTTTACACCAGAGCATCGTGCCGCCTCCCATATACCCCCTGAGCATATAGCCGTTGTTCGATACATGGGGATTGTGACAGCTGGTACAGGTGAGCTCCTTCCCCTCTCTTGTAGGATCTTTCTTCCCTTTTGTAGGGTGCGGCTTGCCTGAAAAAGTCCGAACGACATGCCCCTTTTTTTTCTTGTCGGTATGGCAGGTGGTACACAGATCCCACACCTTCTTGCGAAGGAACTTGTTGCTGCCGTTGGCGCCGTGGGGATCGTGACACCGGTTGCACCGGCCGTTGTCGACCGGTTCGTGGCGGTATCTCTCGCCGTAGAACTTCTTCTTGAATTTTTTGTGACATGTATAGCAGTTCGGTGCGATCGGGTCCGGGTAGAGATATTTGGACTCCCCTTTGTATTTGCGGTTGAACCTTCCATTTTCGCCGGTATGGCAGCTCGTCGCGCAGAGCCAGTTGGCCGCCGGTGCGTGCAGATACTTGTCGCTCGTGATCGGGTAGTGGCAGTTGAAACAGTTGGATTCGGTAATGTTTTCGAAGGCGATACCTTTCTCCTCGTTCATCGACATATCATGGCATGAAGCGCAGACCTTCTCTTTCTCCGGCGTATGGAAAAACTGCTTGTGGAAAAATTTCGTCGAATATTTGAATTTCTTGTCGATCATCGAACCGCGATAGACGGTCCGTACCGTCTTGTAGATCTCTTTCTCGGCATCGAAGACCTCGATGACGATCCGGTTCACCCCCTCCTCAAGTTCGACGGTGAAGCAGAAAAATCCCCTCTCGGCCGGGATCGGACGTTCGATGGCTTCGGTGTCTCCCACTTTGACCGAAACCCTTTCGGCAGCGCTCTTTCCGAGTCTGAGGACGACGGCCGCATGCTTGGAAAGATAGATATCCTGCCCGTAGGGTTTGATGAGTTCGATCTCGTTCTCGACCGCACAGAGAGGGACGAACAGGAACAAAGAGTATAGCAACATCACGATCATTTTTCTCATCAGCCACCCTCCTCCGAAAACGAGATACAAACATTCTCGATGCCATCATACCCCTCCCTCAGCAGGTAGGGACGGTCGGACGCATGGGGATCGTGGCACGTGACACAGACGAACCTCCCCTCCAGGAACCGGCTGTCGATCTTCGCCCCACCGAGCTCCCTGCTCTTGAAGAGTCCGATATACCTTCTCTTCGAGCGTTTGTCCGCATGGCAGGAGGTACAGAGCTTCCAGACCGGTTCACGCAGAAAGTTCTTGTTGACGTCGGAGGAGTGCGGGTTGTGGCAGAGATTGCACTTTCCGGCTCCCACCGGATCGTGCAGATTTTTTCTCGCCATCCATTTTTTGTGATTTTTTTTATGGCACTTGAAGCAGGTGTCGCCAATGGGATCGGGCCACAGAAACTTCGACTTTCCGGCATACTTGCGGTTTTTGATACCGGTTTTGCCGGTATGACACGGCAGACAGACGAAGTTGACCGTCGGCGCGTGGGCGAACTTCTTGTATAGAAGTGACTGGTGACAGTCGAAGCAGTTCGATTCGGATATATCGTAGAAGGCCACCCCCTCCTCTTCGTTGACGCTCATATCGTGACACATATCGCACTTCTGCTCGTAGGTTTCGTTATGGAAAAACCTCTTGTCGAACCCGGGGGGGATGACCCGGTAGAATTTCGAGAGGAATGCGCGCCTGTATATCCGGACTTTCCGAACGGCGACGCGCTTTCCATCCTTGAAGGCTTCGGCGCGGATCGAGTGCTCTCCGAAAGAGAAACGGAACGTATAGTGGTAGGCGTCCCGATCCTCTTCGGTCCGTATGATCGCCCGCTCGTTCTCGCTGCTGAAGAGCTTGATCGTGTCGACCCGATCGAGATCAACTTCGAAAACGACGGAGATGTACTCCTCTTCGTACACCCCCTTGTCGAAGGGCTGAACGATCGTCAAGATCTCACGTTCCGGCTCCCCTTGCGATCCGTCCGCCGCATGGTCGGCTGCCGAAAGAGAGGAGATTCCCGATGTGCAAAGAAGGAGAAAGACGATACATGATACGATCCTTCTTGCCACCATCCGCTCCTACTTCCTGAAGACGTCTTCGCTGAACTTGTTCTTCTGGTTCACTCTGTCGTACTCATACTTCTTGTGGCATGCCGGCTGACACGATCCGCCCGTTTTCGTATCGACGTAGCGCATCGGGAACTTGATGCCTCCAAACTCCGTATACCTTCGGATCAGGTGCGGGTATTTCGAAGCGTGCTCGTCATGGCAGACCCGGCACGCACGACCTTTCTTGCTGTTGACGTGCAGGAAGTGGAGATTCACCTTGCCGTCCCTGAACTTCGTCCACTTCTCGGTCTCTTTGGTCGTGATTTTCTCTACCTTGTGACACTTGAAGCAGATGAAATCCTTCATCACTTTCACATTGTCGTAGAAGTCCGTCGTATAGGATCTTCTGAGAATACTGAAGTGGTTGGAGCCGTGCGGATTGTGGCACGCGGCACATCCACCCTCCTTCTTCACGTCCTTGATCGGCTTGTGCCATACCGGATTCTTCTTCAGATGTTCGGCCATGTTCATCAGCATATAGCCGTCCTCATCCGCTTTGACCTCTTTGTCGTGGCAGCTCAGGCACATCTTGACCTGCTGCTTCTTCAGAACGCCCTTGTGGTTGGTCGAATGCGGGTCGTGGCATTCGAGGCACTTCCTCTTCGAATCGGTGATCGCCCCATGCTTGTACTTGACGTTTTCGATCCACTTTTTCATATCGACATGCTTCTCCAGCTTGGAGTGGCAGTCGAGACAGAGATTCATCTTTCCGTCATCTTTGAGGAGTTTCTTGAAACTCGCGGTATGCGGTTCGTGGCACTCGACGCAGTTCTTCTCCGCCGGTTTGTGCTTGTAGGCTCCACCCATGTTCACCGTCTTCTTGATCTTCTTCTTGTTGCCCGGCTTGTGGCACTTCAGACACAGATCGTTGATCGACTTGCCCTTGATCAGGTTGTTGACGTTGGACTGGTGCGGATCGTGACAGTCGGTACATCTGCCCTGCTTGACCGGTTTGTGGTCGAACTTCTTGTTGTAGCGCACTTTGTGGCAGCGGTAACACAGATCGTCGATCTTTTTCGTGATGAGTTTGCCCGGTTTGGCACCGGCGGAGACGTGACACAGCTCGCATGCACCCATCTTGAACGGTTCGTGCAGTACCTTTTTCAGAGGTTTGAACTTTTGCGGAAGATCCTCGAGCTTCATGATCTTGGCGACCCTCGCCTTGGTCTTCGTATGCTTGAGTTTTACCTCCTCCTCGAGCTTCTGCTTCGTGATATGAAGCGCCTCTTTCGTCTTCTTCTCGATCTCGAAAAGTTTCTCTTTCTTTTTGACCGTGATCCCTTTTCCGATCTCTTCCGCGATCTTCGAGACATTGATCTCTTTGAGTTCCTCTTCGGAGACTTCGGCATGGGTGGGAAAATATTCGTGCGGGCCCTCTTTGATTCCCAGAAGAATGCTCTTCGTGATCTTCTCCACACGTTCGATCTTTTTCATTACATCGACCGTCGTCACCAGATAGAGTCCGGCTCCCGCAACGATCAGAAACACCGTCAGAAAAACGATATCTTTTAGTTTCATCCCCATACCTTTTTCATTTCACTCACACGCCGCTCTCAATATTCGAACTTCCCTACCGGACACTCCGTGGCGGTCGCTTTCTTTCGGATCAGGTGCTCTTTGTCAGCCGAATGGGGGCTGTGGCACTTGTTGCAGTTGATCTCCCTTTCGGGTTGCTCTTCGGGCACGTGGCACTTGTAGCAGAGCTCCTGGACGGTGGGAGTCACGATCGCCGCGGGCTTGGAGCGCTTCGGCGCATGGCAGACCTGGCAGGCACCCATCGAAAAAGGCGGATGCTTGTACTTTTTCATCGGTTTGAGCGCCTGGGGAAGATCCTCCATGTCGACCGTATGGGAACTGCCCGTATGGTTCTTGATATAGTCGACGCTCACATCGTGTCCCATGTAGATATGGTGCGTCCCCTCCGCGATATTGTGCATGATGTTTTTGTTGACCTTGATCAACTTCGAAAAGTTGACTTCGCTGAAAGCCAGGACCACCACGCCCAGTACGACGACCAGGCCACCGATGAGGGCCATCTGTTTTTTGTTCTGTTGCATCTTGGCTCCTCCTACTCGTGGTCTTCTGTGTCGGATTCGGCACTCTCTTCAGCCGCCTCTTCCGATCCATGCTCGGACGCCTCTTCTTCGACTTCGGCCGCAGCGTAGTTGGGCTTGTCCCGTTTATAGTTGTAATAGGCTTCGTCATAGACGGTGCCGATTTTGTCGAGCTCTTTGCCCAGTTCATAGTGGCCGACATACTTGTGACAGTCGACACACATGGCCGGAACCTTTTCGTGCTCGACCTCCACCTTCAGTTTGCCGGAGAAGTAGGCTTTGTGCGCCAGGTAGGCCTTCTTGTTCGGCTTGGTCGCATGCAGAAGGTTTTCGTGACAGTGCAGGCAGCTGCTGTCGTAGAGGAACTTTCTTCGCTCCTCTCTCTTCTCTTTCCAGTCGATCCTGTATGTATCCTTCGTCACCTCCGTCACGACATCGTGGATTCCGGTCCGAACTTTCTGGACGAGATATCCGAGCGTCGACTCGTGCGGAAGATGGCAGTCGGCACATCGTGCGACGAATCCCGTTTTCCCGAAGCCCCCGTGGACACTGTTCAGGTAGGCATTCGCCATCGGTTTCATCGAGTGGCAGGAGCTGCAGAAGTTGACCGCCGAGGTCTCCTTGACCGCCACTGTCGTGATGAACGCTATGACCAGACCGACGATGGTGAAAAGTATCGCCACCCCTACAATCACTTTTTTGTTCGGCTTGTTGCCGTCGCCGTTTGAACCCGTATGTTCTGAATTCACGCCTCTCTCCTCTTTCGTGGTGTTTGCATTGCGTTGTGCAGTTTGACTGAAAGGCCGTCCGTCACGACGGACCGGACCTTTCATGTTCCCTTGATCTCTTCAGGAGTCTGAAATTATAATTTATCATCATAATTAGCAGCCCCCATTCAAGTTGGAGTTGATTATAAAGGGAGTTTTATTAAAATGAAATTAAAATCTAATCTATCCGATTTATTTTTTTCTAATCATCCCTTTTGAATAACTTTTTTCAATATTATTTTATAACTTCATAAATTATTTATATATTAAAAAGAGTAATGTAAAAATAGTGTAAAAATTTACCCTCTCCGACCTTCGGAGTCACTCGACCCATCCACATCTCTTCCTGCCTCACGGTACTTTTCATGCCCCAGAGCGCCCATTTCCTTTTATATTATAACTAATTGTTAATTTTCACCGTTTCTGTCGTTCCCTCTGCGAGTCTTTATTTCAAATTGAAACGGAGACTCTAACACACCGGCTCAAGAGAAACGGTTTGAGGGAAATGCTATACTATCCGAATCCGTAATATTCCAATAACGAGCAACAAGGATTCAGGAGACCATGAAAAAGATCGCAATCGCTTCCATCCTCATCCTCTCTTCGGTCTGGGCATCGGAGGGTGAAAAGATTTTCAATACCACCTGTTATATATGCCACGGAAAAGAGGCGCAGAAAAGCTCACTGGGCGTAAGCAAAGTGATCGCCGGGTGGAAAGCGGAGAGGATCGTCGAAAAACTCAAAGCGTACAAATCGGGAAGTCTGAACCAGTATGGGTTCGGCAACATGATGAGAAACAGGGCGACCAAACTGACCGACGAACAGATGATGGCGGTCGCCAGGTATGTCGAGTCTTTGGGCAAACCCAAAAAGTAGAATCCTCCACGACACGGCGAATCGTTCGTGACGGAAGGTCGCCGCTGCGACCCGTTCACCTCCCTTCATACTCCGCTATACCGTTTGGGAAGACTATTTTGCTATAATAAGCCGCTTTTACGAAGCTACACGGGCGGAACCGCAGATGAAGATTCCACCGTGCGCAACCGAAAAGGAGGGGTGCAGGATGAAAAAGCTTCTATTTCTGTCCATTTTTCTGGGAGTGTCGCTCTTCGCGGAAAAGGCGGACGTCATCGATGCGAAGATCAAAAAGAGCTACGGCGGTAGCTATGTCGCGTATGTCAAAATCCGTCACCACGATATCGACTACAACGATTTCGTCAGCGAATGGCAGATCCTCGATCAGAACGGTACACCCATTACCGTTCGCCTGGAGTTTGGCCCGAAACCGGGAAAAGAGGTGATCGAGACCGATCTGATCGGTTTCCAGATCCCGAAAGGGACGACGAGTCTCACTTTCCGGGCGAAATGTTCCAAAGAGGGATACGGCGGAAAGGAGTTCGTCATCGATCTGCCCCCCGAAGAGGCAAACACGACGGCTCCGGGCAACGCAGAGTGAGTCGACGGTCCCGTTCAAAGGCAAGAAACGGTTCGCTCTCTTCGCACCAAGCCGACGGGTGAAGAGAGCGGCGAAACAGAGTGTGACCGGAACCCATCTCAACGATCCTGGCTGAAGGAGGGGGAGACCGTTTTTCGTATCGATGCGCTTTGTGGAGTGGAGCGGCCTGCCGCATCGAAACGAACGGGAACGACAAAAGGGACTCCTCCTGCAGGTACGCCGACGGGGATTTTTGAGATGGGTTCTACACGACATCCACAAAAAAACAGTGACGGAGGATATTCGATGAAAACGATCTATGCAGGCTATGCAGGCGCAGCGCTGGTTGCCCTGCTCTTTTCCGCGTGTGACAAGAAGCATGACGAGAAGGTACAGCACCCGACGGTCATGCCGCAACAAAGCGAACAGTCGGCGGCCGCCGAAGCGGCACCGGCGGAGAACGAAGAGCTCTACGGCGTCTCCGCCCGTGAGGCGGCAGAGGCGCAGGAGCCTGTGCCGCCGCAACAAGCCGGCGCCAAGCAGGGTGTCGTACTCGAAACGATGGATGCGGCAGGGTATACCTACGCCAAAATCGACGACGGAAACGCCAAGTACTGGATCGCCGGGCCCAAAACAGCGATCCGGGTGGGCGAGAAGGTTTCGTTCGCACCCCAGATGTGGATGGAGAACTTCCCCAGCAAAACGCTCAACAGAACCTTCGAGAAGATTCTTTTCGTCGCGGTCATCGCCCCGCTGAAAGAGGGTGCGCCCCACGATTGCGAAAGCTGCGATACCCATACGAAACCCTCGTCGGAACCGGCAGCGGAACGGAAGCCGCAGGATGCCGCTCCAACCGCCCTGAATCTCCCCAAAGCGGAGGGTGGATACACGATCGCGGAGATCCTCGCCCAGAGTGCCCAACTGAAGGAGAAGAAGATCAAGGTCAACGGGAAGGTGACCAAAGTGGTCCGCGGAGTCATGGGCAAGGATTGGGTCCATATCCGGGACGGAAGCCTCGAGGGGGACAAGGACGATCTGGTGGTGACCTCCCCGTCGGCGGACGTCAAGGAGGGAGAGACGGTCACGGTCACGGGGACGCTCAAGACCGATGTCGACTTCGGATACGGCTACTTCTATCCCGTCCTGATCGAAGAGGCGACGTTCCGAAAGCTCTGATCGTCGCTCCGGGAGCTTCGAAAATCTTCGCAACTCCCGGGGATCCGGCCGCTACAGCAGCTCCTCCAGCAGCTCTTCGACCGAAACCCCTCTCTCTTTCGCCCTCTTCATCAGTCTCTCACCGGTCCCGTAGGGAAGATACATCACCGCACGCCACGCTTCACCCTCCTCTTCGCGCATCCTGTCGTAGGTATGCTGCATCCTGATTCGCATCTCCCTGGGTACCGGGCTTCTGATCGACTTGTATTCGACCAGTCTCCCCTCCTTGTAGACGCCCGAGATCTCGGCATATACCCAGTAGTACCCCCTGTCTTTACGCATATTCTTCACATAGCCGCTCCAGCTCTTCTCGGCTCGGATCGTCTCCCAGAGCTCCTCGAAGACCGAACGGGGCATGTCGGGATGCCTGAGAATACTGTGCGGCCTTCCGATCAGCTCTTCGCTGCTGTAGCCGGAGATCTTCGCGAACGTATCGTTCACGTAGGTGATCACCCCGTTCAGATCCGTCCGGGAGATGATCACCTCATCCTCGGGCACTTCGGTCTCGATAAACATGTCGAACGTAACGTCCATGGTCGGCTCCTGCTTCGCGTGTGTGTTTCAGATTATATCTCTACTCGGACCCTCTTCGATTTGACGGGAGTCAACCTCTCTTCCTTCGTCAACGGGTCGCCACCAGGTGCATCATGTCGACCATACGGCAGCTGTAGCCCCACTCGTTGTCGTACCATGCGATCACCTTCACGGTACGATCGCCAACGACCCTGGTCAGGTCGGGTACATAGGTACAACTGTAGGTGGAGCCGATGAAGTCGCTTGAGACGCGTCGGTCGGTATCGATCTCGATCATCCCGGCGAAGCTTCCCTCCGAAGCCTTCACGAACGCATCGTCGACCCGCTCGGCCGTCACCGCCTCTTTGAGGTTGACCGTCAGGTCGACCACCGAGACGTCGGCGGTGGGTACGCGCATCGCGAAGCCGTTGAGATTCCCCTTCAGGTGGGGCATCACCAGGCCGATCGCCTTGGCCGCTCCGGTGGAGGTGGGAATCATGTTCATCGCCGCCGCCCTTGCCCTTCGGAAATCCTTCTTGTGCTTCACGTCCAGGAGATTCTGGTCGTTGGTGTAGGAGTGGACGGTGGTCATCAGACCGTTTTCGATTCCGAAGGCGTCGTCGAGCACCTTGCAGACGGGAGCCAGCGCGTTGGTGGTACAGCTTGCGTTGGAGACGATCGGCTCTCCGGCGTAGCGGTCGGTGTTGATATTCATGACGAACGTCGGCGTATCGTCCTTCGCCGGGGCGCTGAGAACCACCCTTCTGACACTCCCCTTCAGGTGGGCCTTCGCCGTCTCCGTCGTCAAAAAGACGCCGGTACATTCGGCGACCACCTCGGCCCCGACCGAACCGAAGTCGAGCTTCCGGATATCCCGCTCGCTGAACATCCGCACCCGCTTTCCGGCGATCTCGATCGTTTCGTCGTCGACCACCTTCGCATCGATCCCCCTGTGGACCGTATCGTACTTCAGAAGGTACTCCAGCATTTCGGGCTTTGCCGTCGTGTTCAGGGCGACCAGTTCCATGTCGTCGCGCTCCATGACGATCTTGATGACGCACAGGCCGATGCGACCCGTTCCGTTTACCGCTACCTTCACTGCCATCTCTTCTCCTTCTCGAACCGCTCCGACGGTTCCGGTGAAATTTTTCTCGCTATTATAGCCGAGAACGGCTTAAAACAGCTTCCGTCTGAGAAGCGATTTCGAGCTCCTCGTCGGTCGGGACGACCAGTACTTCGACCCGGCTGCGATCGGTACCGATACGCCGCTCGCCCTTTTCGTTGCGCTCTTCGTCAAGCTCGATGCCGAGGTGTTCGAGCCCGCCGCAGGCCATCTGCCGGATCGGGGCGCTGTGTTCGCCGATACCGGCGGTAAAGACGAGAGCGTCCACCCCGTCGAGCAGGGCGCTGTAGGCACCGATATACTTCCGCACGCGGCGGGCGAAGATCCGCATCGCTTCGAGCGCCTCGTTCTCCCCCTCCCGGGCCATCGCCTCGATACGGCGCATATCGTTCTCGCCGCAGAGCCCTTTCAAACCGCTTCGATTGTTGAGCAGCGCTTCGGCATCCATCCCTTTTCGCTGCAGGAAAAGAGGGATCTGCGGATCAAGATCGCCGCAGCGGGTCCCCATCACCAGCCCCTCCAGCGGCGTGAATCCCATCGACGTCTCGATACTCTCTCCCCTCCGGATGGCACATGCGCTCGCACCGTTTCCCAGGTGGAGCGTGACGAGGTTGAGCGTATCAAGAGGTCTGCCCAGAATCTGCGCCGCCCTTTTCGCCACATGGAGGTGGGAGGTGCCGTGAAACCCGTAGCGCCGGATACCGTACCGTTCGTAGAGCTCTCTTGGAATGGCGTAGAGATAGGCCTCGGGCGCCATCGTCTGGTGGAAGGCGGTGTCGAAAACGGCCACCTGCGGAAGGGTGGGCACCTTCGCGGCCATACTCTCGATCCCCTCGAGATTGGCCGGGTTGTGGAGCGGCGCAAGAGGGATCGTCGCCCGGATGGCACCGATCACCTCCTCGTCGATCCGTACCGGCCGGGTGAAACGTTCACCTCCGTGCACCACTCTGTGCCCCGCGGCATCCAGTTCGTCGAAAGAGTGCAAAAGTCCATCCTCCGCGACTCTTCTCTCGACGATCTCGAGCGCTTCGCGGTGATCTTTGACGCCATCCCGCTCCCCGATACGCTCCACCACACCTCCGCCGAGCCGGCGACCGCCCTCAAAGAGCGCGAATTTGAGCGACGAACTCCCGGCGTTGAGTACCAGTATCTTCACGGGAGGCTCCTCCCCTCCAAGGAAGCGGTGCCCTCCCGTTCGAGCGACTGCGCCTGTATCACCGTGATGGCGACGGTACTGACGATATCTTCGACGCTGCAGCCGCGACTGAGATCGTTGACCGGTTTTTTGAGCCCCTGGAGTACCGGGCCGATGGCGACGGCCCCGGTGGCGCGCTGGACGGCCTTGTAGGTATTGTTGCCGGTATTGAGATCGGGAAAGATGAAGACCGTCGCATGGCCGGCGACCCGACTTCCGGGCATCTTGCGGCGACCCACCTCCGGATCGATCGCCGCATCGTACTGGATCGGCCCCTCGATCGGAAGGTCCGGGCGCATTTGCCGGGCGATCCGCGCCGCCTCGCGCACCTTCCGCACATCTTCGCCCACGCCGCTCTCTCCTGAGGAGTAGGAGAGGAGCGCCACAACAGGATCGATTCCGAACGACCGTGCCGTCTCGGCGGAGGAGATGGCGATCTGTGCCAACTCCCTCGGATCGGGATCGGGCACGATGGCGCAGTCGCCATAGACCAGCACCCTGGTATCGAGGCACATGAAAAAGACGCTCGAGACGATATCGATCCCCGGCCTCGTCTTGATGATCTGCAGTGCGGGAAGCACCGTCTCGCGCGTCGTATGGGTCGCCCCCGAAACCATCCCGTCGGCCAACCCTTCGTAGACCATCATCGTCGCGAAATAGGTGGGGTTCTCCACCGCCTCCGCCGCCGCTTCGCGGTCGATCCCCTTGTGGCGGCGCAGTTCGTAGAGACGCTCGACAAAACGTTCACGATCGCCGCTGCGCACCGGATCGACGAAGTCGCTCCCCGTCAGGTCGACTCCGAGGATTCCCGCCCGATTGAGAATCTTCTCCCTCTCTCCGAGCAGCGTAATCCGGGCGATCCCTCTTCGCAGGATCGTCTCCGCCGCCTGCAGGATCCGGTCGTCACCGCTTTCAGGGAGCACGATACGCTTCGGTTCGGAAGCGGCCGAGGCGTAGATCCGGTGCAGAAACATCGCGGGCGTGACGATCCGCAGATCGCTTTCGGCGAGCGACTCTTCGATCAGGGAGGCATCCACGTAGCGCGAGAAGTGGCCCAGTGCAAGAGCGATTTTCCTCTTGTGGCGGGGCGTCAGTTTCGCCTCGCACCCCTCCGCCAGCCGGGCGATCTGCATCGTATCCTCGGGAAGACGGATCACGGCGATTCGAAAATTCTCGTCCGATCGCAGCAACTCCATGATCGGCCCGGCGATATCGAAATCCCCTCCCGCGACGACGGCGGAAGCTGCCGGGAAGGAGGGGGAGTGGTTCGCCGCGTAGACACTCAGCAGAATATCGCTCCGATCGGCCGGAACGATGACGAGATCTCCCTCTTTGAAACGCTCCAGAAAGTGCTCGGGATGCATCGCGGCGACCAGGGGCCTGCGGATCGTCCGTTCGAGCTGCTTCCTGTTTTTCACCAGCAGCGGTTCGGCGCCCATCGTCTCGAGCAGATCGAGCACGGTGGGACGGTCGAGCTCCTCCTCGTACGGGATCGGGAAGCAGGGGTGGCTCTTCTGCCTCCCCACGCTCCGTACGGAGCAGGCGACACGCTCCCGGACATGGTTGATAAAAAAAGCGAGCGGTTCGGTCCCCTCTTCGGAGAGGGTCAGCTGCCACAGGGCGATCTCCTCCTGCGCCTCTTCGAGACTCCGGTCCCTCGCGCTGACGACACCCGCGATGGGGGAGGAGAGGTTTTTCGCCACCCTCAGGTTGAGATCGAAGTCGACCAGTTCACGCAACCTCTCGCCACCAAAACCGGCACAGAGTACGAAGTCGTACCGCTCTTTGAGCGCTTCGTACCGGGAGATGATCCGCTCGTAAAGCCCTCCCTCTTCTCCCGCCGCGAGCAGCTTCTCGGTCTCCTCCAGCGTGACGCCTCGGGCCTCCTCGGGCGACTGGAGTAGATCGAAGGCGCTCCGGATCACTTCGATATCCCGCTCCGCCGAACCGCTCTCCACGATCGGCATGAAAAAGGCGACACGCTTGTAACTGCGTCTGAGAATCTCCATCAGCCCCAGGGCGACGAAAAGGGAGCCCGCATGCGGCTCTTTCGAGAGGACGAAGAGAGATTGTGTCTTCATGGACAACTCCTTTGCGAGGGACTCAGAACTTGCAGATCATCCTGGTAAAGAGCCTCTTGGTCCCTGTGAAATCCGAAAACTCTTTTCTGAATTCGGCCCGCTTTTCGATCTCGAGACGATGCATCCGCTCGCGAAGCACTCTCAACGCCTCCTGGGTCGTCTCGTCGTGCATCTGCGAAAGATCGGCGAACGACTTGAGATGCGCTCTTTGGACATCGAGATCCTGGTGCTTTCCCAGGATCGTCTGGATCGACTTCAGACGTTCGATCATCCGGGTGTACGCCTCCGCATCGAAGAGGGATGAGAAAAACTCCATCAGGTACCTGAGCTTTTTCACCTCGATACGTACCCTGTGGTACTCATCGGCCAACGATGAGGCGTCGATCCGCCTCCCTTTTTTCAGGATATTGGCGTAGCGCTTCCGAAGTGCCGCCTTGACAGGGAGAATCACCGGGGTGAAGGCCTCGTCACGGAGCCCTTCGCCCGATTCGTCGCGTGCAAACCGCATCAACGGTTCGAACGCCTCTTCAAAAAGGCTTCCCAGCAGGAGCTTTTCGAGCGCCTCTCTCTCCTTCGACTGGCACTGAAGCAGGTGGCGCTCCAGCTTCGCCAGGCCCGGATGGAGCCTTTTGGGAAGCATCTTCCGGTAGTGGCGCATCTGTCCCAGATAGACATCGATATCGCGCATGGGACCGGTCATGCGCATCAAGGAGGCCACACGCTCTTTGTGTTCGAGCCGCCACGAAGGATCGAAAAGCCCTCCCATCTGCGAAAGGAGGGCCCGTATCTTGCGCATCGCCACACGCAGCTGATGGAGACGTTCGGGATCGGTCTCCCCCTGAAGAATCGCCTCCCTGTTGGCATCGGCGCTCTTCAGAAGCGAAAAGAGCAGAGCCTTCAGGGCGTGCGCACCGCTCTCGTAGGGGCTGAAAACGAGATCGACGGAGGCTTTGAAAAGAGACCTTTTGCGCCCGACCTGGGCCAAAAGCCCCTCCAGCGGAGTCTCGATCGGAGGAATCCGCATCGATCTTGAAAGCGCTCCGTTGGTAAAGGCCCCGTTGCGTGTCACCTCTGCGGCGAGTATCGTGACGAAGATATCGGGAAGTTCGAATCCGACGGCGTCCGACTCTCTTTCGAACTCCACTTCGAGGATATTGAGCCCTTTGAGCCTCTTTTTGAAACTGTCGAGTTCGAAGGTGTATCCCCCCATCGAAAAAAGGAGCCTTCTTTTTTCGACGACCCCGCCACGATTGCGGCGAAACGCCTCCTCGAACCTCTCCCGGTCGATCGGCTCTTCGTACTCTTCCCGAACCAGGCCGCTGCCGCGTTTGACGGTACGAACGTATGTATCGTCCCGACGCCGGTAGCGAACCACCTCTCCCTCCTTCGCCACCAGGTAGAACTGGAGAATCCGGCTGCTCCTGAAAGGGATGCCGTGCTGTTTCAAAAAGCGTTTCATGGAGCAGGGATAGAGTACAAACCTGCGTTCGATTTCGAAATGTTTCATACGGATGATTCTACCATGTTGTGTTATAATACACCGACAAACCGATCGGATGAAGGAAAAAAAGAGATCGAAACGTTCCGCTACTTCCATACCCATTTTCCACATCTGGAGATCGAGTCTCTGATCGAGCATTTTGCCGTTTTCGGCGGACTCGAGAAGTATGTGCATCTCAGTTTCAGCGATTCGCTGGCCTCCTCCATCAAAACCAACATTCTCGACAGGTACGACTTTCTCAAGACCAAGATCCTTCCGCCCCCCAGCTTCGAAAGGAGCAACAGAAGAATTCTGCACGCCGTCGCACTCTCCGACGGCAAGGTGATCAATGTCTTCCGCCGCGCCGGCCTCGGCAGAGGCGAAGGGTACGCCGCCTACGACGCGCTGCACAGGATCGGGATGCTCTACAAGGAGCACTCCAGGGAGCCTCTGCCTGCGACAGGCCGAAACCGGAAGAGGCGAAAAGAGGAGCGCGGATACAGGATCCAGGCCAAGATCAAGTTCACCCACCCCTTTCACCGCTTCTGGTACACCTTCGTCGAACCCCACGGCACAGAGATCGCAGAAGGGGTGTTCGAACCCTTTTTCGAAGATCTCGACGAGACGTTCGACCGCTACGTCAGCTACACCTTCGAAGATCTCTCCAACGCCCTGATCAAACAGATGTTCGAAAGCGAAGATCCGATCTTCGAAAAAGGGAACTACTGGGACCGCCACAACGAATTCGACCTCATGGCGAGGACGGCGGCCGACCGTATCATTGTCGGAGAGTGCAAGTGGAAAGGGCACAAGGTGTGCAAGAGCCTGGTGAGCAAACTCAGGTCCAAATGTGAACGCTCCGGCCTCAAACCCGACTACCTCGCCCTCTTCTCCAAAAGCGGCTTCAGCAACGAACTTCGAAGCTCCAGCGACCCGCAACTGCTCTGTTTCGACCTCGACGACTTCGAAAGGCTCCTGGCATGAACGAATTCAAGCTCCCCTCGTCGATGAAAAAGAGCGAGAAAGAGACCCTCTTGAACCAGCTCGAGAGCCTCATCGAGCAGACCTACAGTGTCGAGAAGGAGTACATCGCGCTCACGAGCTCCTACAACCAGCTCCAGGGCCTCGTGAAACAGATCATCGAGGTACTCCCCAACGCCCTGTGGGTTCTCAACGAAGATGGATCGATCTTCCTGCACAACAGCGAAGCGGAAAGGCTCGAGGGACTCCTCGGCCTGATCGATCTCAAAACGAGAGAGGCGGAGGTGACCTTCAAGCAGCGCTCCTTTCTCGTGAGGATTTCAAAAAAGGAGGAGAAGAGAGTCGTCAGCGCCACCGATATCACGGAGCAGAAGCGAAGAGAGCGTCTCGCCTCGATGGGGCAGATGGCCGCACACCTCGCCCACGAGATCCGAAATCCGATCGGCTCCATCGCCCTTCTCGTATCTTCACTGGCCAAACGGGTCGTCCCCAAAAACCAGCCGATCGTCGACGAGATCAGGCGCTCTCTTTTCAGGGTCGAGAGGATCATCAAGAGCACGCTGATGTACTCCAAAGGGGTCCATCCCCTCTTCGCGCCCACGCCTCTCTCCTGGCTCGAAAAGGAGTGCCGCTCCGCCGTCGACTGCTACACCTACACCAAGCCGATCACTTTTCGCTACGACTTTCCCGATACGCTCCTGCATGCCGATGCGAACCTCCTCTCTCTTGCACTGCAGAATTTTCTCTTCAACGCGATCGACGCGGTGGAGCAGAGCGAACGCGAGAGCGGCGAAGTCCGTATCGGGTGCGAAGAGAGCGGGGAGTTCCTGGAGTTCCATATCGAGGACGACGGCGTACCGCTGGAAGAGAGCGAGCGGATCTTCGAAGCCTTCTATACGACGAAGACGAAAGGCAACGGCCTGGGAATGGTGCTTTCACGGCAGATCGTACAGGCACACAGGGGAGAGATTCTCGTGCGCACATCGCCGAAACGCTTCACGCTTCGCCTGCCGAAACATCCACACCCGGCCAGCGAAAAAGCGGAACCGCGGCCGGATCGTCACTCCGACTCCAGCTCCTCGTCGAGCCTGTTGACAGAGACACTGGTTTCGAAAATGAGACGGTCGTAATCCTCCTTTTTGATGCCATAGTGGTTCAAAAAGAGATCGATGGCCGGCTGGTTGCACTTTTCGATCGACTCGACGAACATGTAGACATGGGCGTACTTTCCCTTTCTGTGCAGCAGTGCCAAGGAGATGTCCTCTGAGATGTTGAACTCGCCCAATATCTTCTCCAGCGGCGCCTGCATCACCACATCAAGAAGCGATAGCGCCCCGACGAAATGCGCTTCGTCGAGCTCTTTGCGTGATGCATCCGGATACATGAGCCGCCACGTTCCCCGCATCAGTTCCATCCGGTTCTTCGCCATCAGCGCCAAAGGGGTGGTCCCCTCTCTCCCCCCGACCGACTGGGCGTAGATGATCATCATGAGCCACTGGGCGACATTGTGGCGTCCAAGCAGCAAGATCACCTCATGGATCGAGGAGATCTTCCGCGCCAGGGAGAGAGCCGCCGAGTTGACATACTTCAGCAGTTGCAGGGAAAGGGCGCTGTGCTGCTCGAGATAGGATGCGATCTCTTGCGCTTCGGCATTGGAGATGAGGAGGTTGTAGGCCTGGATGACACTTCGGTAGTGGGGGTCGATCTTCTGCTGTTTGAGAATCTTCGGTTTTGCGAAAAAGTAGCCCTGAAACCGTTTGAAACCGGCATCTTCACAAAACTGCGCGGTCTCCGGGGATTCGACTTTGGTCGCGATCAGTTGCGGATCGTACGCCTTGAGTCTTTTCAGAAGATCGAGAAACTTCTCTCTCGGGCTCCTCTCGACATCGATTTTGATATAGCTGAAGTGCGGAAGCAGCGGCCCCACCCTCTTGAGAAGCTCCTCGTCGAGCACCGTATCGTTGAGGGCGACCTCAAATCCACGTCTGCGCAGCTCCACGATCCTTTTGGCGATCGCCATATCAAAACGCATGGAGGGGAGTACGGAGAAGACGAAAATCTCTTTGGGCATATCGAGGATCAGATCGTTGAAGAGAAACTCCCGCTCGACACGTACGAACGCTTTGTAGTGGCCCAGGATCTCCTTCGCCCCGAACTGGTTGAGGACTTTGGTCAACACCGAGATCGTTGCATACCGCCCCGGCGCCTCATCGGGAGCCCGCTTCTCGTCCCGGAAAAAGAGGTCGTAGGCGAAAATCCGTTTCTTCTCGTCGAGAATGGGCTGTCTGCCCAGCAGATGATATTCTGACATTTTTGGCCTTCATCGGTTCTTCTTCGAACAATATCGACCATCGATTGCCATCTTTTATGCCGTGGCGGAAATTTCCACCTCCGCCAACTCCTCCAGGGCGTTTTTGAGACGCTCGTCGACATAGACGGAAGAGTCGATCTCGACCTCCTGCAGTTTGGAGCACAGAAGAAGTTTCAGCGGTCTCCTCCCGGGATGGGAGCGGGCGAGGCGGTAGATCTCCTCCAGAACGCGTATCTTCTCGTGACTCAGGTCGAGCCGGACGACCATCGGCTCTTCCGGCTTTTCGACCATCCGTGTCTCCACCCTCTCCTTCTTACACGCCGCGAGCTCCATGATCTTGTGGACCCGCATCCGGGTAAAATCTCCGTCGCGCGTGATGGAGACCTTGAAGCCGATCGGCGCGTCGAGATCGAACTTTTCGAGCTGTTCGAGCTGCCGCTCGAAAAGGGTGATCTCGATGTTGCCATGCAGATCCATGACGTTGGCGATACCGAACTTGTTCCCCTTTTTGCTGATCTTGGTGGTCACCTCCTCGACCTTTCCGATCAGCAGGGCACCCGACCCGTCGGCGATCTGGTCGAGATCGGAAGAGAGGGTGTAGTCGATCTGCGAGAGCTCTTCACGGAAGCGGTCGAGCGGATGGCCCGAGACGTAGAAACCGAGCGACTCCTTTTCGAGCTCGAGGATCGACTTTTGCGGGTACTCCTCCATCGGCACGATCTCGACTCTGATATTGACCAGCTCCTCGTCGTCTCCAAAGAGCGACCCCACCGCCATCTGCTGCGCCCTGGCCGACTCGTGCATCGCCTCGACGATCGACTCGATCGATTCGAGCAGGGCCCGGCGGCTGTAGCCGAACCCGTCGAGCGCCCCCGCTTTGATCATCGATTCGATCACCTTCTTGTTGACCTTCTGGGTATCGATACGGGAGACGAAGTCGTCGAGACTCTCGAACGCCCCCTCCTCACGGGCGGCGAGAATGGCGTTGACGGCCGCGTCGCCGACCCCCTTGATCGCCCCAAGACCGAAGAGGATCACCTCGTTCCCCTCTTCGTCGGCATCGGGTGTGAACTCCAGCGCCGAGCGGTTGATGTCGGGGGCGAGCAGTCTGATCCCCAGCCGTTTCACCTCGTCGATATACTTGACGACTTTGTCGGTATTGTCCTTTTCGCTGGTCAGCAGTGCGGCCATGAATTCGGCCGGATAGTGGGTCTTGAGCCACGCCGTCTGCCAGGTGACCATCGCGTAGGCGGCGGAGTGGGATTTGTTGAAGCCGTACCCGGCGAACTTCTCGATCAGATCGAAAAGCTCGGCCGCCTTGTCGTAGTCGAGCCCCTGGCTCCTGGCTCCTTCGGCGAATTCGGCCTTGTATTTCTGCATCAGGTCGAACTTCTTCTTTCCCATCGCCCGCCGGACGATATCCGCTTTTCCGAGACTGAAGCCGCCGATCGTCTGGACGATCTGCATCACCTGCTCCTGGTAGACGATCACGCCGTAGGTGGGCCGCAGGATCTCCTCCAGCTGGGGAAACATGTAGGTGATGGCCTGGCGGCCGTGCTTTCGTTCGATGAAGTCGTCGAGCATCCCCGACTCCATCGGCCCGGGCCGGTAGAGGGCCAGCACGGCCACGAGATCTTCGAAGCTGGTCGGTTTGAGTTTGGCATTAAGCTGCTGCATTCCGCCCGATTCGATCTGGAACATTCCCACCGTTTCGCCGCTTTGGATCGTCTCGAAGACCTTCGGATCCTCCATCGGCATATTGTCCAGGTCGATATCGACATCGTGGCGCCTCTTGACGAGCTTGACGGCATTGTCGATGACGGTGAGGGTCTTGAGCCCGAGAAAGTCGAACTTGATCAGATCGACATCTTCGAGAAAGTTGAGCGAATACTGCGTCACCAGCGTCTCTTCGCCCGAGGGTTTGTAGAGCGGGGTCTTTTGCCAGAGCTCCTCGTTGGAGATGACGACCCCCGCCGCGTGCATCCCGGCGTTTCGTTTGAGCCCCTCGAGGGCGAGCGAAAATTTCCAGACGCGCGCCGCGGTCGGGTTGGTCTCGACCAGCTCCCTGAGTTTCGGCTCCTTGTGCCACGCACCGGGTTTGAACCCGTCTTCCCCCTCTCTGCCCTTTCCCATCAGGGTGATCCCCAGCTCGTCGGGAATCAGCTTGGCCATCTTGTCCGCCTCGGCGTAACTGACCCCCAACACCCGGGCGACGTCACGGATCACCCCCTTGGCCAGCAGCGAACCGAAGGTGATCACCTGCGCTACGTTGAAGCGGCCGTACTTCTCGACGACGTAATCGATGATTTCGCCCCGTCGCGCCTGGCAGAAGTCCATATCGATATCGGGCATGCTGACGCGCTCCGGATTGAGAAAGCGCTCGAAGAGCAGGTCGTATCGCATCGGGTCGATATTGGTGATCCCGAGGGAGTAGGCCACCAGGCTTCCGGCCGCCGAACCGCGACCCGGTCCTACGGGAATCCCACGCTCCTTGGCCTCTCGTACAAAATCCCAGACGATCAGCATATAGCCGGGAAACTTCATCTGGTTGATGATCCGCATCTCCGTTTCGAGACGCTCTTTGTAGCGCTCGTGCCCGGAAGGATCGACGAATTTCAGCCGTTCGGCCAATCCCTTGCGACACTCGTGCACGAAGAGAACTTCGTCGTTGGCGAAACTGTTTTCGCTCTCCGGTTCCGGCACTTCAAGACCGACTCGGGCGGCATACTCGCGGGCGAATTTGAAGTTGGGGGGCGTGGGGTTGCCCAGATCGAGCTGCAGATCGCACTTTTCGGCGATCTCCACGGTATGTTCGAGAGCTTCGGGAATGTCGGCATACAGGGCGGCCATCTCCTCGGGAGATTTGAGAAAGAACTCGTGGACCGAGTGGCGCAGCCGGTCGGGATCGTCGTAGAGTTTGTTCATCGCGATACACATGAAAGCTTCGTGCGCCTCGGCATCGTCCGGATAGAGATAGTGGGTGTCGTTGGTGGCGACGATCTTGATCCCCGTCTCGAGACTCAGCCTGATCACCTGTTCGTCGATGGTATGCTGATCTGCGATACCGTGGCGCATCAGCTCCAGGTAGAAATCCTCCCCGAAGATCTCCCTGTACTCCAGCGCCACCTCTTTGGCCCGTTCATACCCTTTGGCACCGAACTTGACGTTGCGCTCGCTCTGGTTCAGATGCCAGTTCACCTCCCCCTGCAGACAGGCCGAGGAGCAGATGAGCCCCTCGCTGTGCTCCCTGAGCAGCCTCTTGTTGATCCTCGGGTAGTAGTAGAAGCCGTCGATATAGGCCATGGAACTGAGATACATCAGGTTTTTGTATCCCGTCTCGTTCTTGGCGTAGAGGCAGAGGTGGAAACGTTGGCGGGTACTCTTGTCGCCGAGCTCCTCGCTGTTGTGGATATACGCCTCCATCCCGATGATCGGCTTGATCCCCTCCTTTTTCATCTGCTGGTAGAAGTCGATCGCCCCGAACATGTTGCCGTGGTCGGTGATGGCGACACTCTCCATCCCCAGCTCTTTGATCCTGGCGGCGAGCTTCGAGATCTTGTTGGCACCGTCGAGCAGCGAATATTCGGTGTGCAGATGCAGATGGACAAATCCCGGTTTCATACAGACTCCTTCATTCCAGAAAGTCTACTCCATCTCCCGTTAGAAACGGATAAATCCCCGAATCTACCGATCCCTCCGGGAGAAACCGACGGTCCGATATAAGAATTTTCCGATTTTGACCGATCTATAGTATGACGATAGAAGTTTCGATATGCACAAAACCGCACTTTTGTCGGGGAGGGTGTGCGAAAAACCGGATCAAAGGATCGGAATGATCAATACCATACTGTTCATCACTGTCATCATCCTGCTCTTCGTGCTGCTGGCACTCCTGGTCGTGATCGTCATGGAGTACCGGTCGAAACGCTCCTACAACCACTACATGATGGAAGAGTGGAACGACGGGCCCTCCTCCGATGGCGGCACCTCTCCCGCAGCCGACAGAAGCGTGCAGAAAGAGAGGAGTATCCCCTACCCCCCTGAGGAGGATCCCGACCCCAAGGAGGAGGGAACCGAGTGGATACCGGTCGGGGATGACCGGGCGAACGGGGATCCTCCCCACGATCCCCCCTTTATGCAATACCCCTCCCGCGAGGAGATCGGAAAGGACGAAAACCCCCGTGTCGAGGCGATCCGGCAGAAGAGTTACGGACCCTTTTCGCATCAGCGCCTGGTCGAGACGATGGGGCTCTCTCCCGAAGAGGCCGACGAGTTCGTTCTGGAGCTGATCCATCAGCTCGAAGAGGCGATCCCCCTCATCGACAGGAGTATCGAGGATGGGAAGTTCGAAGAGATCGAACATATCACGCACGGTCTCAAAGGAGCCGCGACGAATATCGGGTCTGGCGGAGTGGCCGATATTTTGGTAGACTACAACAGTGAAATGAAAGAGTGCAAGGATATCGACGTGGCCAAAAGTTACCAGGATCTGCTGCGAGGGGCGGTCAGCGACCTCAAGATCGAATACTCCCAAGTCGCCTGAATGGATCGCCGCAATATCGTTCTGATCGGTTTTATGGGTGTCGGAAAAGGGGCGCTCGCACGTGAGCTCGTCCGGTGCGATGGATCGCTCTACGCCCTCGATACCGACGACATGATCGAAAGTATGACCAACACCCGCATCAAAAAGATCTTCGCCACCGCCGGCGAAGCGGCCTTCCGGGCGCTCGAGCGGAAAACCGCCGACTGGCTGGCAAAAAGCGTCACCAATGCCGTCATCTCCACCGGCGGCGGATTCTACATGGTCGACAACCTCAAGGCAATCGGTACCGTCGTCTACCTCAGAGCCGATTTCGACTGGATTCTCGACCGCATACTCAACGCCCCGAACGCGAAGAAGAAGCTGAAAAAACGTCCACTTTTCCAGGATGTCGAAAAAGCAAGAAGACTCTTTTTGGAGCGGTACCACCGCTATGAGGAGGTCGCCGACGTCATTGTCGACGTCGACAGGAGCGACACCCGTTCAATCGCCCAGGAGGTGCTGGGGACGGTCGCTCAGCAGTAGTCGGCGAGCAGCCCCTCCTTCAGGGCCTCATAGGTCTCTTCGCCGACGAGTTTCCGGACGATCTCAAGACCGAAGCAGATCGCGGTTCCCGGCCCGCGCGACGTCATCACCGTTCCGTCGACCACCACCTTCTGCCGATCGGTATACCCCTCCAGATTTCCGATCTGCTCCTCGACACTCGGATAGCAGGTGTAGTGCTCCCCCAGGACCCCGGCCGTCTTGAGGGCGAACGGGGCGGCGCAGATGGCACCGATCATCTTCTCTTTCGCCTTCATCGTCCGCAGAAGCTCCTGCACCGTCTCGTTTTCGGCCAGTACATGCGTACCGCCCCATCCGCCGGGAAGTACGACCATGTCGAGCTCGTCGGCCACGACATATTTGATATCGGTATCGGCTTTGACGGTGATACCGTTGGCCCCGGTCACCAGCTCTTCGCCGACACCGGCGACGACCACTTCGATGCCGCCCCGTCTCATGACATCGATCAGGGCGACCGCCTCCATCTCCTCGAACCCTGCCGCCAATGGAACACACACTTTTGCCATATCACCCTCCTTTTCGTTGGATTGGATCGCCGAAACGGACTACTTCACCTTGTCGAGATATTTTCCCTCGACCGTATCGACACGGATCTTGTCACCTTCGAGAATGTGGTACGGCACCTGTACCACGGCACCGGTCTTGAGCGTCGCCGGTTTGCGGCTGCCGCTGGAGGTGTCGCCTTTGAAGTTCGGCGGCGTCTCCACCACTTCGAGCTCCACCACCTGCGGAAGCTCCACGGTGATCGGCTTTCCGTTGTGAAAGAGGATATCGACGGTAAACCCCTCGTCCATGAACTTGATCACATCCTCTCCCACCTGCTCGTGGGTCAGACCGATCTGCTCGTAGGTCGTCGTATCCATGAACTGGAGCATTTCGCCGTCGTCGTAGAGATACTGCATCGTCTTGTTCTCGAGATTGGGGGTTTCGAACTTGTCTCCGGCGTGGACGGTTCTGTCGATCACTCTTCCCGTGGAGAGGGATTTGATCTTGATACGGACGAATGCCGCCCCTTTCCCCGGTTTGACATGCTGATACTCCACGACTCGGTAGGGTTGCCCGTCGATCTCCAGACGGATCCCTTTTTTAAGGTCGCTCATGCCGATCGTTGCCATACAAACTCCTGAATCAGATTTTCGCTATTCTACCGAAAGATAGATGATTTTCAGCTTTCGCCCCGGAAGTGCAAGAGGCACGGAGAATCAGAAAAAACGGGAGAAGAGATAGACCAACACAGAGAGGATGATCGATAGAAGTATCGAGGTGGCGATGGGAAAGTAGAAGGTGAAGTTTTCTCTCTTGACGAGAATGTCTCCGGGCAGCCTCCCAAAAAAGGAGACGAAAAGCCCGAAAAGGACGAGGACGATACCCAGTGCGATCAGGAGACGCCCGATATCAGGCATCGCTCTCGACCAGGTTCTCCGGGTCCATCGCCCGGGCACGGTACATCAGTACCGGGATGAAGATGAGCGATACGATGACCGCCGCGACGGTACCGGAGATGAGTGCCACACCAAGGCCACCGAAGATCGGATCGGAAGCCAGGAGCGCGGAACCCAGGATGATCGCGATGGCGGTGAGCATGATCGGCTTGGCCCGTGTCGCGCTCGCCACCGCGATGGCGT
>Ga0256914_1000888_pt1 | contig 28729 bp, 26 predicted proteins | sample HulkmetaG_FD_191571 | JGI IMG/M metagenome (GOLD analysis project Ga0256914, IMG submission 191571) | Hydrothermal chimney microbial communities from Main Endeavour vent field at the Juan de Fuca Ridge, Pacific Ocean - Hulk | ecosystem: Environmental > Aquatic > Marine > Hydrothermal vents ... | reverse complement strand
GACGAGTGGGAAGACCCATCGGAAGCAATTGTGTAGCTGCAGGCAAAATGGGGAATCATGGGACATCTTGTCATAAGTTGCTGGAATTGAAGGCTAAAAATATCGTTACGACTAAGGTCGCCCGGCTAGAAACCACTAAGACATGAAGCCACAAAGGCACAAAGAAAGAAAAAGTTTTGAAATTCTTAGTGTCTTTGTGGTGATTGAAGTCGGGTGCGTTAGTCGTTACAAAATATCTCTGAATGCAGGCATTTTGTGCTATAATCTGAAGTTGGGTGTCGAATAATTTTCGAAACGCCCTCGCAGTAGCCAGACAACAAATGCAAAGTTGCGCAGCCTCCTGAGCTGTGTGTTCAAAAATTCCGTTACGACTAAGGTCGCCCGGCTAGAAACCACTAAGACATGAAGCCACAAAGGCACAAAGAAAGACAAAGTTTTGAAATTCTTAGTGTTCTTAGTGTCTTTGTGGTGATTGAAGTCGGGTGCGTTAGTCGTTACAATAATTTTCCTTAAGGAGGAAAAAAACGTAATGACAAAAAAATGGGTTTATCTTTTTAACGAAGTCGCCGACGCTGAGAAATACACCGGCAGTTGGGATGGCGTTCGCGGCCTACTGGGTGGCAAAGGTGCTAACCTGGCTGAAATGACTCGTATTGGCGCACCAGTTCCTCCCGGATTTACCGTTACCACCGAGGCATGCAACGCCTACCTGGCCGCGGGCAAAACCTTTCCCGAGGGCATGTGGCAGCAAGAATTGGACGCGCTGAAAGTTGTCGAGGAGCAGACAGGTAAGAAATTTGGTGATCCTGCCAGCCCCCTGCTGGTTTCCTGCCGCTCCGGCGCTAAATTCTCCATGCCCGGCATGATGGACACTGTTCTCAACCTGGGCCTGACCGATGAAACAGCCAAAGGCATGGTGGCCCTCACCAAAGATGAACGCTTTGTTTATGACTCTTACCGTCGCCTGGTGCAAATGTTCGGCAGCGTGGTTCTGGATATTGATGATGACGCGTTCGAGGATGTGTTGAACGCTTATAAAAAAGAAAAGGGTTACGAAAGTGACACCGAAATGACTGCGGATGACTGGAAAGCAATGACCGAGGCTTTCAAAAAAGTGATTGCCGAACATGGCAAAGCTTTTCCGCAAGATCCCATCGAGCAGTTGCGTCTGGCTACCGAGGCCGTTTTTGGGTCGTGGGATAGCAAGCGGGCCCGAGATTATCGCAACGCTGCGAACATCGCCCACGATTTGGGCACAGCGGTGAACATCGTTACCATGGTCTTTGGCAACATGGGCTGGGATAGTGGAACTGGCGTGGCATTCACCCGCAACCCCTCCACCGGCGAAAAACTGCTGTTTGGTGAGTACCTGCTCAACGCTCAGGGCGAAGATGTCGTCGCGGGCATCCGCAATACCGAACCCATTGCCAAGATGGCCAAAGATTTACCTCAAGCCTACGCCGAATTTGTCGAAATCGCTGACAAGCTGGAAAACCATTACCGCGACATGCAGGATGTGGAATTTACCATCGAGCGGGGCAAATTGTGGATGTTGCAAACCCGCACCGGCAAACGCACCGCCCGTGCAGCCATCAAAATTGCGGTGGATATGGCCAACGAAGGGCTTATTGGCAAAGAGCAAGCGCTGATGCGCGTCACCCCCGAGCAGGTAGACACACTGCTGCACCCCCAATTTGATGAAGAAACCAAGAAAACCGCCCGGGCCCAAGGCAAACTCTTTGCCGCAGGCGTCAACGCCTCACCGGGCGCCGCAGTGGGCCGCGTTTATTTTGATGCCGATACCGCAGAACGCATGGCCAAAGAAGAGGGCCAGGATGTGATTATGGTGCGGCCCTTCACCCGTCCCGACGACGTGCATGGCATGTTGGCGGCCAAGGGCATCCTCACCAGCGAAGGTGGCGCCACCAGCCACGCGGCCGTGGTCGCCCGCCAGTTTGGCATTCCCGCAGTCGTGGGCGCTTCTGACATGGTCATCGATGCCGAAGCTCACACAGTCAGCGCCCATGGCCTGACCGTGAAAGAAGGGGATTGGCTCTCGGTGGATGGCGGCAGTGGCGAAGCCTTCTTCGGCCAAATTCCCACCACATCGCCCAAATTCGAGGAACAGACCGATCTCATCACCCTGCTGAGCTGGGCCGATGAATACCGCCGTCTGCAAGTTTGGGCCAACGCCGATTATCCTGATGACGCCCGCCGCGCCCGCACCTTTGGCGCCCAGGGCATCGGCCTGACCCGCACCGAGCACATGTTCTTCGAAGAAGAGCGCCTGCCCATCGTGCAGCGCATGATTTTGGCAGACAGCTCCGCAGAGCGCACAGCAGCCTTGAACGAGCTACTACCCTTCCAGCGGGCCGACTTCGAGGGCCTGTTCGAGGTGATGGATGGCCTGCCCGTCATCATCCGCCTCATCGACCCGCCCCTGCACGAGTTCCTGCCCGAAATCTGTGAGCTGGTGGAAGATGTCGCTGCACTGCGAGCCACAGGTCAAACCGATGGCCTGCCCGAAAAAGAGGCACTTCTCAAGAGCGTGGAAGGCCTGCACGAAAGCAATCCCATGATGGGAATGCGTGGCGTGCGCCTGAGCGTTGTCATGCCCGAAATTGTGGAGATGCAGGTTCGGGCCATCTTCGAGGCCGCGGCCAACCAGGCCCTGGCTGGCGTCACGGTCAAACCTGAGGTGATGATTCCTCTGGTCAGCCATGTGAACGAGCTCAAGGTGATTCAACCCCGCTTGCAGCGCATCGCCCAAGAGGTGATGGCTGAGAAACAAATTCAGTTCGAGTACAAATTCGGAACCATGATCGAAATTCCACGCGCAGCCCTGACCGCGGGTGAAATTGCCGAAGTGGCCGAATTCTTCTCCTTTGGAACCAACGATCTCACCCAGATGACCTTTGGCTACAGCCGTGACGACGCCGAGGCCCGCTTCTTGCTGACCTATGTCGAAGAGGGCATCCTGCCGGTCAACCCCTTCCAGACCATCGACCGTGATGGTGTGGGCCGCCTGATGAAAATGGCCATCGATGATGGTCGGGCCACCCGCTCCGATTTGGAAGTGGGCATTTGTGGCGAGCATGGTGGCGACCCCAGCTCCATCGAGTTCTGCCACCTGGCGGGCAACAACTACGTGAGCTGCTCCCCCTTCCGTGTACCCATCGCCCGCCTGGCTGCTGCCCAGGCCGCGCTGAAAGAGAAGGGCATCACGGCTTAAGCCATCCCCCCTATCACATTCCCTCGCCCGGTGTGCCTTTTGCATGCCGGGCGTTTTTGTTTGGACGGGCCCGCAGATGCAAACACCGTTGCCTGTTTGCCCCGAACTTGACAGAGCAGGCCACATTCGCTATACTTGCTCCTGTTGTCGGGGCGTAGCGCAGCTCGGTAGCGCGCTTGAATGGGGTTCAAGAGGTCGGGCGTTCGAATCGCCCCGCCCCGACTACCAGGGGCCGATGGGCAGACCATCGGCCTCCTTTTTTATCTTTCGGTAGTTGCTAAGTAGTTTGCGATAAGTTTCTTGATTTCAAATAGCGAGCTTGTCAAGTAAGCTCTAAAAAGTTACTCGACTTTCATCACCATGTTTGGCAACGAGGGCAAGATGAAAATGGACGAAAGGAGGAACGTAGGCGAATTAAAATTGTCCACTTTCATCTATCTTTCTCTACATTTCTCAAGTTTCCAACACGCATCTACTTAACGTGTTCACTTTTACTGACACCCCAGTCACCCGGTTACACTTACTGCCATTTTAATGCTTTCGGATAACCCCTATCTCGACCTGGACACCGAACTCTGGGAAAAAGGTTTAGCCGCGCGCTCTGATGGGGAACGAGACTTACTGGAGCGGGTGCAAAAAGCGTTGCCCATTGCTGCCGACTTATCCCGTTCCGATGTTTTTCTCTTTTTTCCCGAGGGTGAGTATTTTTGCGCAATCATGCACGCCCGCTCGCATGCCATGGCCACGCTGTATGATTCAAGACAAACGGGGCGCTGTCTGAGCCACACCGATCGCTCGTGGATGTGGCAGGCGGTCATGCGGGGCCGCTATGATTCCCGCATACTGAAAGAGATTCAGGATGTGCGCACCGAGGTGCAGCAGCAGATTTGGCCTGTGTTGGGAGAACAAGGACAAGTGATTGCCGCGGTGGGTGTTTTTACCAATGCAGTTGAATTGGCCCGCCACAAGCGCCGTGCGCAATCTTTTCAGCGGGCGTTGGCACATTTTTTCGATAGCCTGGTACATGGCGACTTGCGCGGTTGCGAGCAACTCCCCCCCTTTACCGATCACAGCGGCATCATTTTTGTCGATGGTTTGTGGCGCTATCGCTATCTCAGCGGCATTGCGGCCAATGTGTATCGGCGCATGGGGTATCTGGATGATTTGCGGCTGCGCACGCTGGACGAAGTGGCTGCTGGCGACCACGATATGGTGCGGCAGGCATGGGAGGAACAACGCTGCCTTTTCCAAGAATCCAACATCCGCGACCTGGTGCTGCAACGGGCTGTCATTCCCATGTGGGGCCAGCCGGATCATTTTAGTTTTTGGGAACGCTTGCGCTGGGGCGGGCGCTCGCGCGGGCGCTACGGCGCCTTGCTACTGGTGCATGATGTCACCGAGGAGCGGGCCACAGAGCAGGAGCTCAATGTCAAATCGGCCATGATCAAAGAGGTGCATCACCGCCTGAAAAATAATTTGCAATTGCTCATTTCGGTGTTGCGAATGCAGGCCCGACGAGCCAAGACGGAAGAGGCTCGCGAATTGTTGCGAGAAGCCATAAATCGACTGTTGAGCATGTCGGTGATTCATGAATCCCTGTCTCATGGCGAAAGTGGCACACTTAATCTCAAAGATGTTCTCACCCAAATTAGCGTGCAGACACAATCGAGCATGGTGAGCCCGCATCGGCGCATCCACATAAAAATGATGGTGCAGGATGATGTTATGCTGCCCACCAACAAAGTGACCGCCTGCGCCATGGTTTTCAACGAATTATTGCTCAATGCGGTCAAACATGGTTTTAGCGAAGACCAGGGAGGCGAAATCCGCATCTATCTTTACGATTGGGTCGATCATGTCGAACTTATCATGGATGATACCGGTCCAGGATTGCCCCCCGACTTCTCACCGGACAAAAGCGCGAGCATCGGCCTTGACATTATTCACACTCTGGTGCAGGATGACCTGAAAGGAAGCATCCGTTTTACCACAAGAACAGAAGGTGGTGTTCGGGCACACTTGCAATTTCCCAAAAACGCCGCCGGAGGCAAACAACAATGACACCAACACAACGAACACGCATCATCATTGCAGATGACGAGTCACTGATTCGCCGTGATTTGCGCGAAATGCTGACAGAACAAAACTATTTGATCGTGGGCGAAGCCAGCGATGGCCGCACCGCGGTTGAACTGGCCCGAGAACTCAAGCCCGATTTGGTCATCATGGATATTCGCTTTGAGGGCGATGACTTTGACGGCATCGACGCCGCCAGCCTGCTTACTGCCGAGGAGCTGGCGCCGGTGTTGCTCCTGAGCGCCTACAGCCAGCAGGATTTGGTAGCCCGAGCCAAAGAAGCGGGCGTCGTCGGCTACCTGGTCAAGCCCTTCTCCGAGGCTGACCTGGCTCCAGCCATCGAAACGGCGCTGGAGCGTTTTAACGAATTTCGGGCACTGAAAAAGGAATCCAAAGACCTACGCCGCACCCTCGAAACACGTAAGGCTGTCGATCGGGCCAAAGGGCTGCTCATGGATAAAGAGGGCATGAGCGAACGTGAAGCCTTCCGGCGCATCCAAAAACTTTCTATGGATTCACGCAAATCGATGCGTGTGGTGGCCGAAGCCATTGTGCTGGCCCATCAAATTCGCGAAATGGAATCGTAACTCCATCCTTCCACTCTACCCTCCCCAAGGCTATGCAACCCATCAAACGCTTCAAAGCATTGCAAGAAACAGACTCGGCGCTGGATGCCGACAGGAAGCAATTTGCAGACAACAAGGCAGCAATGCAGCCCTCGGCAACCTTGCAATCGCTGGCCAAGCAGGTAAAAGCGCTCAGCGGGCATGTTGCACACTGGCGCAAAGAACGCAGCAAACGTGACGCCAGCGTGGCGGAATTGGCAGCAAAAATTGCCAGATTAGAGAAAAAGCTTTACGGCGGGCGCATCAAAGATGCCCGCGAACAGGTAGCCATGCAGCAAAATATCGAATCCCTCAAACGACATCTGGCTACACTGGAGGAAGCTGCACTAGAGGCAATGCTGGAGCTGGAGGAACACGAGCAAAACCTCGAAGCAACGCAAGCTCGCTTCGCAGCGCAAAAAGCGCAGTGGCAGGAGCAAAAAGCACGTCTCGAAAAGGAGCAAGAGGCGCTGGTGGCTCATGCCCGCAAACTCAAGAACAAACGGACGCAGCTTGCGGCAGCCATGCCCCCGGCAGATTTGGCTCGCTACGAATCCTTGCGCAAAAAATTGGGGGGGCTGGCAGTGGTCAAAATTCAGGGGCGAAGCTGCGGAGGGTGTGGAGCCAACTTACCCACAGCCACCGTGCAAAAAGTTCACGAAAGCAAACTGGCAACATGCCCGATTTGCAGACGCCTGCTTTATGATTGACAAAAACTTACCATAAGATTATAATGTGTGGCATCCCCCATCCTGACGCCACGAGGTTTCCCCATGTCTCGCTCTAAAATTCACCATTCTCTGCGCAAAGTACTTGCTCTGGCCACCGCGGCTGATGACGGTGCGTCGCCGATTCCGGTAATTGTGCGCTATCGCCCGGCCCGAGATGGCCTGGCCACGGGCCTGGAAGATGTAACAACACTGCAAGCGCAACGCACTTACGATCTTGTTCCCTGCGTTGCGGCTGAGATTATGCCGCACCAGGTCGAGGCTCTGGCGCAAAATCCGGCTGTGGAGCGCATTTGGTATGATTTACCTGTGCACACCATGTTGGATGTATCGGTGCCGCACATTGGCGCCAACAAGGTGTGGAAACAGGGCGATAAGGGCAAAGGGGTAAAAGTGGCCATTCTGGACACCGGCTGCGATTTGAAACATCCAGATCTCAAAGCCCGGGTGAAAGCCAAAAAAGATTTTTCGGGCAAGGGTAGTGTGCAGGATGGCAATGGACACGGCTCACACGTGGCAGGCATCATTGCCGGCTCTGGTGCGGCCAGTCATGGCAAATATCGCGGTGTTGCACCGCAAGCAGAGCTTTACATTGCCAAGGTGTTGGATGATCGAGGCAGCGGGCGCATGAGTCAGGTGATGTCGGGCTTGGACTGGGCTGTCTCGAAAAAGGTGCAGGTCATCAATCTTAGCCTGGGCAGCGACATCAATTGCGATGGTACGGACGCACTCTCGGAGGCCTGCGATGCAGCAGTGGGCAAAGGTGTAGTGGTGGTCGTAGCCTCGGGCAACAGCGGGCCCGGCGCCCGCACTGTGGGCGCGCCCGGTTGCGCCCGCGAGGTTCTCACCATTGGCGCCAGCACCGATGACGATAAAGTCGCCAGTTTTTCTTCGCGCGGGCCTACATCTGATGGCCGGGTGAAGCCCGATGTGGTGTTACCGGGCAAAAACATCATCTCGGCCCGGGCTTTTGGCACAACCCTGGGCACAGGCCAGATTGATGAGCATTACACAGCGCTTTCGGGCACAAGCATGGCAACACCTCATGCTACCGGAGTAGTGGCGTTGCTATTGGCGGCTAATCCTGAACTTACGCCGCGGCAGATTAAAAATATCCTCAAAGCCACTGCGGTGGATTTATCGCTCAATCTGAACATACAGGGCGCGGGCCGGGTCAATGCACTGGCTGCCTGGAAGATGGCAAAATCGGGCGAAGTGCCGCAGCCTGAGCCAGAACCCACACCTGCGCCACCACCTCCCTCACCTGAACCTTTCCCGGTTCCCCCCCCCGAAGACCCCAGCGGTTGTCTGGCCGCGGCACTGACATTGTTGATGAAGTTGCTTTTTGTGGAGCAAATTAAATCCTTCTTTGCCCGACAGCGGTGAATGGGGCAGGGCAAATAGGGTTGGGGCTGGAAAAGATGCTGTCTTGCGGGTGTACGCGTTGCGCATGATGCGCCCGCGCGGGCCCGCCACAGGCATCAGCAAGCATGACACCCCGCCCGTTTCCTGCTACAATCGCCATCAGCCGCGGCACGCAAGCTGCCTTATTCCGCTCCCTTATCCCCACGAACCGCCACCAAAAACCTTATGATTCACATCATCGGCCTGGGCCCGGGCGATCCCGAGCTCATCACTCGCAAAACCTGGGCACTCATCACTGCCGCCCCCGAAATCTGGGTACGCACCCGCCAACATCCCGCCATCCAGGCTGTGGCCCAACAAACCACCCTCCACAGCTACGACCATCTTTACCAAAGCCACGCCACCTTCGAGGCTGTTTACGCGGCCATCGCCACCGATGTGGTGGCTCGCGGGCAGCAAGGAGATGTGATTTACGCCGTTTTGGGCGACCCCAGTGTGGCAGAACAAACACCGCAGCTTATCCAAAAACAGGCCCGGGCCACGGGCGTACCAGTGACCCTTCACCCTGCAGTCAGCTTTTTGGAGCCCACCTTTGCCGCGCTCGGGCAGGATCCCATCGCCGGCCTGCAAATCATCGACGCCCAAACCCTGGCTGCAGAGCTGCATCCCCGCAGCGCACAGGGGGGCAACCTGCTGGTTCCGCAACTTTACAGCCGTCTGCTGGCGGGCGATGTCAAACTCACCTTGATGAACGCCTACCCCGATGAGCATCCCGTTACCCTCATCTCAGGTGCAGGCACGCCCGCATTGCGCCTGCGCACCATGCCCCTGTACCAACTCGATCGCCACGACGACCTGGATGACATGACCACTCTTTGGGTTCCAGCCATGTCCCACGCGGCCACCTATGCCGACTTACAAGCCATCATCGCCCGGCTGCGGGCCCCGGATGGCTGCCCCTGGGATCGCAAGCAAACCCATCTCAGTCTGCGTCCCTACTTGCTGGAAGAAACCCACGAAGTGCTGGAGGCCCTGGATGCGGAGGATAGCGAAGGGCTAAAAGAGGAACTGGGCGATTTACTCATCCAGGTGGCGCTGCATGTACAAATTGCCACCGAAGCGGGCGAATTCAAACTCGCCGATGTCATCCGGCACGTGGTAGATAAACTGGTACGCCGTCATCCTCACGTTTTTGGCGAAACCAGCGTGCAAGATGAAGAGGACGTGATTCGCAACTGGGAAATCATCAAACAGCAGGAGCGGCAAGAGCAGGGCACAACACAAAAGAAAAAAAACTTGTTGGATGGGCTTCCCGCGTCCCTGCCGGCACTTTCGCAAGCCCAAACCTATGTTTCCCGCCTCTCGCGTATCGGTTATCCCCTGCCAAACGCTGCCCCCCTGACTGAAGATGACTTGGGTCAACGTCTGTTGGCACTGGTCACCGAAGCGCAGGTGGCTGATTTGGATGCTGAATCAGCCCTGAGAGCCGCGGCCAGCCAGTTGCGCCGCGGTCTTGAACAATTAGAAGCGCAGGCAGCCAGCCAGGGCAGCACACTCATCGATTTGCCCGATGACGAACAACAGGCGCTGTGGCGGGCGTGGCTGAAGACCCGCTAACCATAAAAGGCTTTTGCTGCCAGGAAGCGTTATCGTTACAAAAAAAGGGAGCCACAGTTGCCTGTGACTCCCCATCGTTTCATAGCGAAAGTAGGATTTAGTAGAGATCGTTGGCGGTGTTGTAAACGTTGAACTTGCCGGTGGGGGTAATCACCCAGTCGCCGACGATGCGATCGATTTCTTCCAGGGTCGTGGCATCATAAACCACAATGGCGGTAGGTGTATCAATCTTACCCCACAGCGAGACCCAGAATTCAGTGCCTGCTTTGTTGAATTCCTGGTGAACCACGCGGGCGCCCAGCTCTTCGGCGCCTTCCACTTCCCAGCACTTGGGTTCTTTTTCAAGATCATTCTTGTCCCAGGCGCACAGGGTGCGGTTCATCTCGGGCACAGGAGCCACCGTAAAGTCGGCAATCAACCAGGGGCTGTTTTCGTGAGTCTTGATGAAGAGATTACCCATGGAGGGCGTTTCCAACATCTTCACAACCTTCCAGGCCTGATCTGGATGTCCTTCGGGGTCTGTACCGATAATGGCAATCTTATTATCCTTGATGTGCCCGGTGGCCCACACCGGCCCATATTCGGGGTGATTCCAGTTAGCGCCGCGACCGGGATGTGGTTTATCGCCCACAGGGATAGTCGCTACATACTCGCCTTCCTTGGTATCCAGCACCACCACCGTTTTCGAGGTGTTTGCTGCTTCCAGGAAGTACCGTTTGGTGCTGTCCCAGCCGCCATCATGCAAATAGCGTTCAGTATCCAACATCTTGATGCCCAGCGGGCGTCCTTCCTTCTCCAGATTCGAATAGTCCACGACCCAAATCTGGCCCGCTTCCTTAACATTGACAATCCATTCGGGGCTAAGATGTGAGCTGACAATGGCTGCTACACGATTTTCACGAATGAAATCACCTTGGCTGCGGTCATAGCCCTGGGTCGAGACCATCTTGATGGGTTCCAGGGTTTGGCCATCGACCACCACCATGGCGCTGGGCCAATAACAGCCCACAACGGCATATTTGCCTTCAAAGCCTTCAAACTTGCTGCTGTCTACCGAGCGGGCATCCAGACAGGTGCGGGTCTCGGCAACCACGTCCGGTTTTTCCATCCACAGGTCAATAAGCGAAAGTTTGCCATCGCGACCAATGACATAGAAATAACGGCCATCTTTGGAGGAGCGCAGAATGTGGGTGGCAAAGCCGGTGTTCACCACATTGAGCATCTCTTTGGTGTCGCCATCAACAATGGCAACTTTACCCACATCGCGCAGGATGACACCAAAGTAATTTTCCCAATCGCCGCTGCCCTGAGGCTTGGTGGGGCGTTCATCCACAGGCACCTTCAGTGTCCAGGAATTCTTGATATCTTCGAAAAGCCATGCGGGGGGTTCGGGCACAGGTGAGAGCACAAAGCGAGACATCAAATCAACTTCGTCGGCGTTGAGAATGCCCAAATTGCCCCAGGCGGGCATGCCACCAAAGCCATTGGTAATGATGGTTTTGATGAAATCCTGGTCACGTCCTCTTTCGGCCAGCCCCTCGGGGGTGATGTTTTTACCGGTGGCGCCTTTACGCAGCACACCATGGCACCCCGCGCAATGGTTGAAGAAGATTTGTTTGCCCTGCTCCATTTCCTCGTCGGTGAGCAAGGCTTCCGGTTCTTCCGGTTGGGCTGCTTTGGCCTCTTCGGCAGCCTTTTCAGCCGCAGCAATGGCCTCTTCAGCTTCTTTCTTGGCGGCTGCTACCGCTGCATCAGCCTCTTTTTTGGCTTGGGCAACTGCCGCAGCAGCTTCTTCCTTGGCCGCGGCTGCCTCCTTCTGGGCAGCTTGGGCAGCACTCTTGGCATCAGCCAATGCGGCATCTGCCGATTTTTGAACTGCCGAAACAGTGGCGCCGACATCTACAGCCGGGGCTTTGTCTCCGCCGCATGAGATGAGCGTTGCTGCCACAAGAAGCAACAATACGAATACCAACAACTTCCGGTTCATTCTTCTGCCTCCATCTGATGAGAAAAGTTAGAAAAAATATAAAGTGGCCTATCAGTTTCTGCGGGTTTGGGGTTATGCCCCGGCGCAAAAATAATAAGACCGTTCTGGCAAGTTGTGTGGTGTGTGGTAATTGAACCTTTCCCAAATAGAATTGTATCGTAAATTTTTGAATTGGTCTAATTTGATGATGGCGAGATAATGATAAAATAACGAATTTAGGGCATTTTGCAGGGGTACAGCCGTTATTTACCTTCGAAATATCGTTACGACTAAGGTAGCCCGGCTAGAAACTACGAAGACACGAAGCCACAAAGGCACGAAGAAAAGAAAAAGCTTTGAAATGCTTGGTGTTCTTAGTGTCTTTGTGCCTTTGTGGTGATTGAAGTCGGGTACGTTAGTCGTTACGAAATATCATAAACAGGTTGTTTAGAGGCCCGAGGATTATTTGACGGCGTGCTTAGCGACTGCTCGCTGTACCAATGCCGGTCCCAGTAAATCGGCCAGCATTTGCTCGCCTGCGGGAGTTAGATGCACAGGGGTATCGGTACATTCCTGCGGCGGAATGCTATCCCAAACATCCAGGTAATCCCAGCCTTGTTGCTGAGCCGTGCGGGCCAGCAATGTCCGATACTGGTCGTAGGCCCAGCGTGGATAAAAGCTGTTGTAGCGCCTGTTGCTATTTTGGCCGTTGCTGATGAACATGGGCTCATTCACCACCAGCACGGGAATATCCCCAGCCCGGGCAATGCCTGCGGCCAGCACATCCAGCGCCAGCAGGTCGCTATTCAATGTGGTAGGTGCGGCGAGTTCTTTCCAACTTTCATCCGCTGGCAAATCGGTTTGGCGCGGGGGAATTTCCTGGGGAATGGCTTGATCGATGCCTGTGGCGGCCCAGGCCAGCCCCACAGTTTGCAAACGTATCAGGTTAGCCAATTTGCGACGTTGTCCCACGATGCTGCGTTGGTAGAGGTTTGTTTGCGGCGGATGTGGTGCCAATGCCGGGGGCAGGCACTGTTGCGCCCGCACCAGGTTGTTTTGCAGCAGCGGATGTGTCATCTGCCGGGCCCGGGCAAAGGATTCCAGGGTGACGGGCCACAGAATCATGTCTGGGGCGTAGTGCATCGCTTCATCCAACAGCACCAGGTCTTTGGTGAGCGACATGACCGGATATCCCAAATTGTAGAAGACCAATCTTTGGCCCGCAATGGTGTAGCCTGCCCGATTCAGCCGCCCGGTGAGTGTCTCTTCATTTTGCAAAAACCAGCCCCAGGTGGCGGAATCCCCCATGACGATGACCCGGAATTCATCCTCTGCCTTGGGGCGCGATAGCTCGTGGCTGTGGAACATGGCGGGGATGTTGTACAAACTGAGGTTGTATGATTTTTGTACATCCTCGCCATAGGGCAGCCGTGGACGCCCGGGCCAAAGATGGTTGTATAACGAAAGCTGCCCCAGAGCCTCTGTGGGTGCGGCCCAGGCAAAGAGTAGGTTTAGCAACACAAACAGGCCCGCGGTTTTAAGCAGTATGCGGGCCACCAGGGGCCATGTGGCGTTACGAAGTAGCGAGATCATGGTGTGTGGGGAATCGGAGGTTGTTGGCTGTTTACTTGCCAAAGAGTTGCAGCAGGGTGTGCAGGGCCAGGGCGGGGCTGGGGAGCAGGAACCAGACCCATCCTAAAACGACAAAATGGAAGGTGAGGGCCCAGGAGAAGGCTTGCCACGCACGCATGGGCCACGGGCGCTGTTTCAATTGCCGGTACCATCGGCGGGTGCGATCGCTCCATTGTTTGTGGATGAACAGGCCCAGGCCGTGCCACGCCCCCCAGATGACAAAACTCCAGCCGATGCCATGCCACAGGCCAATTGTAAGCATGGTGGCCATGAGTCCCAGAAAGAGAATGCGTGTTTTTGGGGGGCGTGGTTTGCGTCGTAGCAACGAGCGGTTGAGGGGTGAAAAGATGTAGAAGCGCGCCCAATCGCTGAGGCTGATGTGCCAGCTTTGCCAAAAGGTGGTGATGTTGGTTTTGAGGTAGGGGCGCTTGAAGTTTTCGGGCAGGTGGATGCCCAACAGCAGAGCGATGCCGATGGCAATATCGGAGTAGCCGGCAAAATCGAAGTAGAGACGCAGAGCATAGCCATAAAGCAACCCCCACAACGCCAGCGTGCTGTGTGTTTGCTGCGCCAGCTCAGGTGTCAGAGCCATGCCCAGGGCCAGGGTGTCGGCAATGACAAATTTTTTGAACATGCCGCTGAGGATGCGGGCGCTGCCCTGTCCCAGACGGACGGCATCCAGCCCGCGCAGGGTGGCCAGGTTCTGCCAATCGTGCAAAAACTTTTCGGCCCGATGGATGGGCCCGGAGATGTATGCGGGGAAGAAGAGCACATAGCTCATGTAGCTCATCAGATCCATATCGGGCAACAGGCCCGTTTGCCGGTCGCGCAGGGTGTGAATGAGCCGAAAGCTGACATAGGAGAAGCCCAGCCAGCGTAAATCGGCGGTGCTGGCCAGTGCGACATCCTGGCCTACCCATTGTCGCCACCCGCGGGCCCAAAACTGGGTAAGTGCCGGGGTTTTTAGCAGGATGAAGATGAGTACCATGGCAACCACGGCAGCGGAAAGCTTCTGGCGCGAGCGTGCCGCATCAAAATGGGCCAGCAGAGCCAGTGCCAGACCTGTCAGCAATAGCACAACCATCAGCAAGCTGGGCGAGGGCGGCCGCGAGGGGGTCAGTCGCCAGGCCGGGGCCAGATAGCGGTTCATCCCCATGAGCATGACCAGTACCAGCAAGGCGCCCAGGGTTTGCAGGTCGGTGCGAGCGATTTTTTTTTGCGGGCGGGTCAGCCACCAGCCCAACACGGTTAGCACCAGCGTGAGTGTAGGCAGCAAAAAATCGGCATAACGCAGCGGCAGCCACGGTTGCAGCCAATAAATGGCCACCACGCTGGCTACAAAAATCAAGACTCTTCGGGCCCGCGGTGGCACCAGCGCCACAAATAGCAGTGCCAGGGCCGCAAATACACCAATCGTTTCAAGCCCCATGATCAAAATCCGGTAAATGCAGCAGCGAATGTGCTAATTTCACGCCACAAAAACAAGTTATGCCTGGCAGATCTTTAAAGCTTTCTTGGTTTTTTTCTTCGTGTCCTTGCATGAGGCATGGAACTCCCGGCAGCGGACGCGCTAAAATCCCTGGTAAATCCATTGCGGCGAAATATCGGTGGTGGCGATGACCAGGGCGATGACAAGCAGGGCCAATAGCAACGCCACGCCATATTCTTTCAGATTGCGGCGCATGAGCTTATCTTCATACCAACCCCACCCGTGAGTTATCGCCGATGGTCATTTTCATGGCCCGCGGCTTGAATTCGGTGTGCTGCACCAGCACATTGCGCCCAATCAAACTATCGGCAATGCGCACAGCCACATCCCGGATTTGGCTGTTTTCCAGCATGATGCAGTGTTCGATTTCGGCATTTTCGATGAGGCAATCGTGGTAGATGGAGGTAAACGGGCCTACGTAGCTGTTGACGATACGGGTGTTTTCGCCGATGATGGTGGGGCCGCGTACGACGCTGTTGATAATCTGCGCACCCGCTTCGATGGTTACCCGTTCATCCACCTGAGAATCGGGAGCGACAAAGCCCTCGATGCGTGGCGTGAGTTCTTCCAGCACCTTGTTGTTGGCGGCCAGCATGTCGATGGGCTTGCCTGTATCAATCCACCAGCCGGTGTGAATGTAAGGATGCACATGATAACCGGCATCCACCAGCCACTGAATGGCATCGGTAATTTCCAGTTCGCCCCGCCACGAGGGCTCGATGGCCCGCACAGCCTGATGCACATGGTCATCGAACATGTAGATGCCCACCAGCGCCAGGTTGCTCTTGGGCTGCTTGGGTTTTTCGACCAGTTGCTTGATGCTGCCATCGTTGTTAAGCTCGGCCACGCCGTAATGTTGCGGCTCTTCGACCCGAGTCAGCACAATCTGGCTGTTATGGTCGGAGGTGCGGAATTCTCGAATCAGTGAGCTAATGCCTCCTTCGATGACGTTATCGCCCAGGAACATGACAAAACGGTCATTTTCCAGATAATCGCGGGCTACCATTACTGCGTGGGCCAGGCCCCGGGGGGCATCCTGCACGATGTAGGTGATTTTGACACCCCAGCGTGCGCCATCACCCACCGCGGCGCGTACTTTGCGCCCGTTTTCGTCGGCGCCAATGACAATGCCCATGTCGTCGATGCCAGCATCGTGAATCGCTTCGATGACGCGGAAAAGTACCGGTTTGTTGGCAACTGGGATGAGTTGCTTGGCGTTGGTGTAGGTGAGCGGATAGAGTCGGGAGCCTTTGCCGCCGCTAAGAATCAGTGCTTTCATGGTGTCCTCGCTAAATGGGTCGATTCGGGGTTGACTATTTGCCGTAGTAGGTGTAAACGCCACGTTCCAGGGTGGCATTGGTGAGTACCGAGCCCACCAGGTTGGCGTTGACTTTGCTGAGGATGTCTTTGGCGCGGGCCACGAACTCTCGTTTGGTGCGCCCGGCGGCAGCCACCAGCAAAACACCATCCACGCGGGTCGCCAGCAGCGCCCCATCGGTCACAGCAATCAGGGGCGGGGCATCGAACAGCACCACATCGGCCTGTGTCTTCAGGGTGGCGATGAGCTCTTGCATGCGGGCCGAGGCCAGTAAATCAGCAGGGTTGTTGGGAGCGGGGCCAGCGGGCATGACAAACAGGTTGGGCACATCAGTTTCGAAGATGGGCAGCGCTGCTTGCGGTTGTGTGAGTACGTTGGCCAACCCCTGCTCGTTTTGCAATTGGAACAGTGTGTGCAGCCGGGGCAAACGCATGTCGGCATCGACCAGAATGACCTTTTTGCCACCCTGGGCACTGATGACGCCCAAATTGGCCAACACCATGGTTTTGTCCTCATCGGGCTCGGCGCTGGTGATGAGCAGGGTGTGCAGGGGGTTTTCCAGGCTATAAAAATCAAGATTGGTGCGCAGGCTGCGGAAGGCTTCCGCTTTGGGCGATTGCGCATCGGTGAGGGTGATGAGATTAGCGGTCATAACAGTTTTCCGTGGGAGTGTCAGGATTTGCGGGAGCGGGTTTTGTGGCTGGGAATGGCTCCCAACACGCGTACGCCCGCGACCCGTTCCATGTCGTCGGAGGTGCGAATGTAGGCAGATTCGGCCCATTCCAGGGCAAAGAGGATGAGGGCGCCAATGAGTGCGCCCAGGATTGCGCCTGCCACGCCATTCATCTTAGGCTTGGGCCGCCACAAGGGGGCGTCCATGGGGTCATCCACAATCCAGGCATCGATGCGGTCTCGTTTATCCTGTTTCTGATTCCAGGCTTCTTGCTCATCCACAAAGATTTGGGCCATGTTTTTTACGATGTCCAGCGCTGTTTGGGCGTCGGCATCCTTGGCCACAATTTCCATGACAAAGCGATCCGGTTCAGGATTGACTTCGATTTCGCTCAGGATTTCGTAGCTGTTCATATCCAACTGCGCCCGGCGGATGACTTTGTCGGCCATGGTGTGGGTGAGCAGGTTGGTCTGAAAGTTGCGCAGCAGGTCTTTGGTGGAGCTGGTCAGGCCAAAATCGGCACGGGCCGGGCGCACGCTGACTAAAATTCGGGCCCGATAGACTTTTTTTTGCAGGCCGCTGAATCCGTATGCGGCAGCGCCGGTAATCAGGGCTGCCAGTAGGATAATCCAGCCACGTTTTTTGATGATTTGCCAGTAGACTTTGAGTTCCATAAATTTGTGATGTGGGGAGGGTGGAGGGTTAGTTGCGAGGAATTTCGGCCAAAACTTGGACGCCCAGAGCCTCTAAATCTTTGCCCGATTGTACTCGCGGCATGAGGTATTCCATCAAGAAGGCCAGGCCCACGCCTGTCAACAAGGCCAGTACCAGACGCAAGGGGAGCTCCAGACGTTGCTTGAGGCTCGGGCCTATGGCCGCTATGCCGCCGCGATTGATGAGATAAACTGCGCCCTGGTCTTCGTGCAGCCGTGGCATGAAGATTTCGGCATCCTGGGTCATGGTGGCAATGACGGCATCCGCGATTTTGGGCAGCCGCTCCCGGTCGCCATCGAGGATGCTTACCATGAGGATGCGGTGCAGTTTGCCAGTTTGCGTGGCGCTTTGAATCTGGCCCGGCGTGACAACAATGCCCTGGTCGGCCAAGCGTTTGCTGACCGCGGCGGCAAACTCGGAACCTTTGACCACTTCGCCAAAGTCATCTACCAGATATTCCGATGCCAAAGCGCTGTAATAGCCGTCGTAGGTGAAGGCATCGGTCAGGGGCTGCGGCTTGACGCCCACGCTGAAAGAGATTCCCAGCACGTAGGTGGGGGGATGGGGTTGCCACGGTTTTAGCGTGAGTAATGAAAAAACCAGGGTCAGGCCTACCAGCGCGGTGGGAATCCACCACCGGCGTTTGAGGATGCGAAGGTAAGTTCTAAGTTCCATGAGGTGTGAAACGTTGCGGAATGGTCATGGCGTTTTGTTGCGGTTAGTGTGCCGCAGGTTGGCTTTTGAGGCAAGTTGGGCCGATGTTAGCGCCCGACGCGGGCCAGCTCGACCACCAGCATGTCCAGGGCCAGGTTTGCTTCCAACTGGCCCGTTTTGATGGCAATATCCGTTTCCAACAGCCGATCGTAGATGCTTTGAAGCTGAGCCAGGGTGTAGTTGCGGCATTGCGCCATGGCTTTTTGGGTGGGGTAGGGATGCAGGTTGATGGCGGTGGCGATGTCGTTTTTGTTCAGCCCGCGGCTCATTTGGTCTTTGACTTTGAGCAGGATGCGGTACTGACGCACAATCATGGTGAGCAGGTAAAGTGGATGGGAGCCCTGGGCGCGCATTTGGGCCAGAAGCCGGAAGGCTTGCGCGGTTTTACGGTTTCCCAGTGCGTCTACCATGTCGAAAACGCTGGATTCACGGGCGTAGGGGCTAAGCAGGGCCACATCGGCCTGGGTGATGGGCCGATGCCCTGCGTAAAGTGCCAATTTTTCCATCTCGCTATCAATGAGCCGTAGGTTGGGGCCGATGAAGGTGGCCAGGTCGTCAGCTACGCGCGGGGCCAGACGAATTTTCTTGGCTCGGGCCCGCTGACGCACCCATGCGGCCAGTTCGCCTTTGCGTATTTGGGGCGTGGCAAACAGGATGATTTGACCTCGGGACTCCAGCTTGGCGATGGCTTTTAGCACAACATTGCGAGCCGCTATTTTTTTGCTTTCGCTAAAAACCAATGTGGTGCTTTCGGGAATTTCGTCCATGTAGGAGGCCAGCCACTGCAAAAAGGTTTTGGCCGACTGGCTGGCTTTGCCATGAGGGCCTTTGCTTTTTGCCAACCGGGTCAGCAAATCCTGTACGATGACCAGCCTGAATTCGCCCAAAAAGGGTGGGACATGGCAATGATGTCGCAGTGCCTCCTGGCTGAGCCCGCGGCCGGCCAGTACGGTGGTGTTCATCTCTGCCAAATCGCCCAGCCGGGCCTTGAGCGCGGCGATGCGTTCATTTTTGCCAAATTCCTCATCGCCATGAAAGAGATAAATCATAGTTGGGCCCCGGGCAGTTGTGGCGGTTGGTTGTAGTCGATGCCCACCCAGTGAATCACCCGTTTGCCCAGGTTGCGGCGCTGAATTTCGATGATGCGGGCATGGGTGAAATCGGTGTTCGTAGTCAGATGTGCCTGAAGCCGCAATCCCACAACCTGGCCCAGCACCACGCCCAGCAATGCGCCTAGCACGCCTGCGGGAACTTGTTCGGTCAATCCCCGACGTCTGGTGCTGTTGGTGGCCAGCATGGTGGCTCCGGCAGCCAGAATGGCCGACGAAATCATGTTGGTTCCGCAATTGGGATGGATGGCCAGTTGGTGTTCGCCGCCAGTGATGCGATGAATGGCCTCCTGCACGCCCTCGCGCAGGGCATCGGTGGGGATATCGCCATAAATGAAGAAGCCGCGGCTGGTGGAACGTCCAGCCATGTTGGTGAAAGGCATCATGCGGCTAAGGATGTGAATCGTGCCATGTTCGATGGCATGATTCCAGCGGGTTAAAGTCAGAAAATTCACTGGTTTTTCTCTCGTTAGGGTTGGGAACCAAGGGTATTTTACCACAACATGCGCCTGAGTCCTGCCTGACCTGCGCTATCATGTCGGGGATGTAGTATAATGTTGGCATCTGTATAGTTACTTTCGCAAAAGCTATTGATAACTTTCTTGCAAAGGAGCAATGAAAAATGAGCATTCAAACAATTGGCGTTATCGGCTGCGGCCTAATGGGTTCTGGTATTGCCGAAGTTGCGGCACGTAGCGGTTTTCAGGTTATCGTCTCGGAGGCGAATGAAGGCTTTCTGCAATCGGGCATGACCCGCATCGATAAATCGCTGGGACGGGCGGTCAAGAAGGGTAAGCTTTCCACTGAAGAGATGGCTGGCATCAAGGGCCGCATCACCGGCGTGGTAGGGTTGGATGCCTTTGCCGCGGTGGATTTGGTCATCGAGGCGGTTTCTGAAAATTTGGATCTGAAGCAATCGATTTTCAAGGCGCTCAACGAAATCACCCGCCCCGATGTCATTTTGGCCTCGAACACCTCTTCCATCAGCATTGCGGCATTGGCCGCGGCTACCACCCGGCCCGACAAGGTGGTAGGCATGCACTTTTTCAATCCTGTGCCGGTGATGGCTTTGCTGGAGCTGGTGCGAGGTATTTTGACCAGTGATGAAACGTTGGCCACGGTGCGCGAGGTTGGCGAAAGCATGGGTAAAACGCCGGTGGTGGCCAAAGATAGTCCCGGTTTCATTGTCAACCGTTTGCTCATTCCCTTCCTGCTGGATGCTATCAGGATGTATGAATCGGGCCTGGCCAGCAAGGAAGATATTGATACCGGCGTCAAGCTGGGGCTCAATCATCCCATGGGCCCGCTGACCCTGGCCGATTTTGTGGGGCTGGATACCACGCTTTTTGTGGCAGATGTGCTTTATGATGAGTATGGTGATCCGAATTTTAAGGCGCCACCTTTGTTGCGGCAAATGGTGGCTGCGGGTTTGACCGGGCGCAAAACGGGCCGCGGTTTTTACGATTGGCGCAAATAAAGCTGCAAAAGGGCGTTCTTTGATGAGAGCGCCCTTTAATTTTGCCCGCTCCGGGCCCCAATTATGCTATAATGAGCATTCAGTTAGCGTAGCATCCACATCCAAACCATTCATCCACTGTAACTATGCACGTTTTCCGATGAGCACGAAGGACACAAAGGCACAACGGCACGAAGAAAGAAAAAGCTTCCCCGCTTCGTCACCTTTGAGCCTTCGTGGCAACGGATTGCAGGGCACTACCTGTATCGTTACCATCCACTTAAAATAGCTTATGGACACCACACAACTGGCTCAAATGGTGACCTGGCTCGACGAGCAGCATCGCCGGGATCGGGAAGAGCTCACCAAACTTCTTCAACGCGTCGAAGCTCAAACAGGCACGCTGCAAGAGCAATCCCGTCGCATCAAGTCGCTGGAATCACAGCTTAGTGCTACCAAGATGCAGCTCGGGCGTTTTGATCAGATTGATGAAGCGCTCAAAAATACGCGCAACGAGCTCACCATCATGGTCAGCTCGCAGGCTGATGACGTTGCCAAAACCAGACGAGAGCTGGAACGGGCCCGTATGACAGATCGTGAGGCGCAATCCCGGGCCATGGCTGAGCTGAAAAAGGAATTAGGGCGATTGCGCCAAATCGAAGAGGAGCAAAAGATACACAAGACAGAGGTAAGGCGTCTGGGGGAGACCGTTATCACCTTGCGGCATGATCTCAACAACATCAACAAAGATATTGATGAGCGCACCCGTGGCCTACCTTATCTGGTGGAGCAGCGCAATCACGATAACAAGCGCATTGCTCAGCTCCAGCAAGAAAATATCGAGCTTTTCAAGCGTCTGGAGGTGGCTGCCAACAAGCTGCAATCGCTGGAATACAAAACGCAGAAGATGGAGAGCACGGTGATTGCCACGCCCAAGGCCATCGATGATTTGAAACGCACCCAGGCTCAATTCATCGAATCCTTGCGCATGGCAGATGCAGATCGACAGCGGCAAATGGCTGAATGGCAAGACACCATGGATGCCCAGCTTGAGGTAATCGAAGCACAGCGTCAGCGTTTTAATGAGATGATGGCGTTGCGAGATAGCATTCGTGGCACGCTGCTGGAGCTGGAAAAATTCCGTGAAACCATGCAGCGAGAACAGGATCAGGTGGCGGCTTTGCAGCGTTTGGCCGAAGAGCGCATCCAGAAAAATATGGAAGCCTTTTTGGGCGATAATGAAAAACGTTGGAAGAAGCAGCTTTTGGATTGGCAGTATCGCTGGGATCAGCAGGAAAAAGTCAATATCGCTATTAACGAGCACTTCCCACTCATTCAGGATAAGCTGGATTTGTTTGAGGAGCTGCTACAGATGATGTGGACGATGCTGGATGAGCAGAGTCAGGCTCATTTGCGCAATGCCCAAAAATGGCTCTCGCAAATTCAAGTCTGGGCCGAAGAACGGGAGCGCTCTTACAAGAAATATAAACGCACGCCCCAACCGGAATAAGTGAGATAAAATCCCATGTCGTCAAAAATTACGCTTAAGAATCGCCACGAAATCGCCAAACTACGCGACGCCGGGCGCTTGGTGGCAGAAACCTTTGAGATGCTGCGGGAGTATGTGCAACCAGGTGCAAAATTAAGTGACCTGGATCGCATCGCCGAAGCATTCATCCTCAAGCATGGCGGCAAGGTTTTATACAAGGGGTATCGCCCCACCCGCAGCACGCCTCCTTTTCCGGGCACGATTTGCGCTTCGGTCAATCATGAAATTTGCCACGGCATTCCTGATGATCGTGTTTTGAAGGAGGGGGACATCATCGGGGTTGATATTGGTTTGCGTTTGCGGGGCTGGTGCGGCGATTCTTGTGTGACTTATCCGGTGGGTAACATTACGCCCGAGGCCCGGCGTCTGCTAACTGTGGCAGAAGAGGCGTTGTACGCGGGTATTCGGGCTGCGCAGCCGGGCGGTTATCTGAATGATATTGGCACCGCTATTCAGGCGTTTGTAGAGGCTCGGGGCATGAATGTGGTACGAGAATGGGGCGGGCATGGCATCGGTCGAGAGTTGCATGAAGCGCCATCGGTGTCTCATGTGCGGTCACGCAACTCGGGCCCGAGATTACGCCCGGGCATGGTTTTCAACATCGAGCCCATGATCAACCTGGGCAAGCCTGAATGGCTTCAGCTTGATGATGGTTGGACCGTTATCACCAGGGATGGCTCGCTTTCGGCCCAATTTGAGCATACTGTGGCTATCACACCTCAGGGCCCGAAGATTTTATCCCGCTTGTAACGACCAGAATTTCAGCGATTCGTGAAATGCTATTGTAATGTTACGACTAAGGTAGCCCGGCTAGAAACCACGAAGACACGAAGCCACAAAGGCACAAAGCAAAAATCTTTGTTGCCCCCCTCTCCCATGCAAGACACCAACTTCAGCCCTCGTCGTCAAACGCGCCCGTCCAGTATGACAGGGTTACCAAATCATGCCGCTGGAACCAGCCGATGGCTTCCCAAAAGGCCACCGCTGGCAGATTGCTGTTAAGCACAAAAAGATGACATTTGTTGATGTTTTCCTGGCGGAGTGCATCTAAGACATGCTGTACCAGCGCCCGGCCCAAGCCTTGCTTGCGATGTGTTCGGGCCACAGCAAGATGCTGGAGATAGCCGCGACGGCCATCATGCCCACCCAGCACAGCTCCCACCACATGCTCGCCATCTTGGGCCACAAAGCTTAGGTTGGGGTTTCGTTGCAGGTAGCGGGCCATGTGCTGCCGTTCATCTGCCGGGCGCATGCCCATGCCTTCTGTTACAAGCCACAGCGCCATAACCTGGTCATAGTCATCCATGGTCATGGTGCGGATGCTTATGCCTGCGTTCATGGCGAATCCAGTAAAATGACGTGAAGTTCTCGGGGCCCGTGGGCGCCCAGAGTCAAGGTTTGTGCAATGTCGGCAGTGCGGCTGGGCCCGGTAATCACCACTGTGTTGCTATGTGAGGCAATAGCTTCAGATGTGCCGGGAGCAGCCATCCAGGCAGCAATGTCTGCGTAAATATCTGATTGCCGTAACAGGGCGATGTGAATATCGGGCATGAGTGAGGCGAGGCGTCCATGCTGACTATCGGCCAACAAAACCAGGCTGCCTGTACGCGCCAGGCCCGCAGCAGCTCCGGTTAGGCCCACCAGCACCGGATTCAGTGCATCCAGTTGCTGGCGGCGCTGCTGACCGAGTTGGCTTTCCAGCAGCTCGATGCCGCGGGCAGCCAAGGCTGCGGGCAAGTCGGGCAGGGGCAGTGCCGCGGGCTGCCAGCCCAAAACCTGAGTTTGTTCCTGCTTTCGGCAGATTTCGGCCACCAGGTCAGCAACATCATCGGTGGTGCGACAGTGGTGCGGCTTGCCCTGCACAGCAATCAGGGCTTGTGCAAAGACTTGCGGCAACGGCTGCGCAAATGGAGATGGCTGCGGCGGCTCGGGTGTGATGCCGGTGGCATCGGGCAAAAGGGCTTGTTGGTGCGCCCGTCGAATACGGGCCAGGATTTCGGTTCGGGCTGATGACATGGTGTGGCTCGCTATGAGACGCGATCTAAGAAACCGCGAATGGCGTTGATAAGGAGCTGCGGTTGCTCTTGCGTGAGCATGTGTCCGCCCCCCGGAATGAGGGCAAAATCGGCGTTGGGCAGATGGTCGGCCATGTAGCGGCCATATTTTTCGGGCGTGAGCTGATCCATGCTGCCCGCAACTACCAGGGTGGGCACAGCGATGTCGGGCAATTTGTCTCGAATATCAAAGCGATTGCACGCGGCCCAGTCATTGTACATAACCTCTTCATCCACCAGATTGAATTGCTGAACAAATTGGCGCTTTTGTTCAGGTGTGGCCCGCTGGCCATAGGCCCATTCCACCAATAGGCGTCCCACCGCTTCCATGTCGGTGCGAATGCCATCGAGGATGTTGGGATGGACTCGTAATCGGGCCCCGGTGGCCACCAAAATCATCCCTTTCAGCCGCTGAGGATGCAGGCTGGCAAAAGTTTGAGCAATGGCGCCTCCCATGGAATGTCCGGCAATGACAAAGGGAGGCAGGCTCAGGGCATCGGCCCAGTCGTAGACCACTTGCACATAGTCCTCGATGCTGGCCCGACCCGGGCCTGCTGATTTCCCGTGCCCCGGTAAATCCAACGCATAAACATCATGGCCCGAAAGTCGGCGCAATCCTGGCGGCCAATGATAGCGATTGCCACCAGCACCATGCACCAGCACCAAAGGCGTGGCTGGCCTGGTAGCGGCATCGAGATGTGCAGCGTAGTGCAGGGGTTTCTGGTGAATAAGCAGTTGTGGCATAAAAGAGACTCCTGTCACGAAAAGTGGGACATGGCACGAGATGCAGCCAGAGTCATTTCATCATAGCAGAAACTGGCGCTGGCGGCTAAAATGAGCGGGCTGCGTTGCAGGTTGTGAACCAGGAATTAGCTCATCCCCGATACGCAATCTCGCCTACGAACAAATCCTCCAAACGCCGCTCCGCCCGAATCATGCGGCGCACGCCCGTTTGCACCCGCAACACAATGGAATGCGTGGTAGCCATGTCGCCGGTGTAATGAACACCATCCAGCAACATGCCATCGGTGATGCCGGTGGCTGCAAAAAAGACCTGCTCGCTGCGTACCATCTCATCCTGATTGATGATATGACGGCAATCCAGCCCTGCTGCCTGCACCTGTTGGCGTTCAGCCTCTGATTGCGGCGCCAGACGGGTGAGCATGGCGCCGCGCAGCGCCTTGACCGCACATGCAGCCATCAAACCCTCGGGCGCGCCACCAATGCCCATGAGTACATCGATGCCGCTATCAGGAATCGCCGCCAACATGGCCCCGGCAATATCGCCTGCGCGCCGTAGCGCCACCCGCGCCCCGGCCTGTCGAATCTCTTCGATTAAGGCTTGATGCCGCGGACGATCCAGCACAAAAACCACTAAATCGCGCACCCGTTTTTGTTTGATGCGGGCAATCATGGCCAATGTCCAGGCTGCGGGTGCATCCATGGCCTCTTTGACCAATGCGTGCGCCACCTCGCGATCCACCACCAGTTTTTCCATGTAGCGGGCAGGATGTAGCGCTCCCATGCTGCCACGCTGCGCCACAGCAATGGCCGAAATTGCGCCGGAGCGCCCGTTCACCAGCAGGCTGGCGCCATCGATGGGCCCCAGCACCACATCCATCTCCGGGCCTGAACCATTGCCTACCAGGCTGCCGCTGGGCAATGGCTGCGTCCCTACCTCCGAAATAATGCGTCCATTCATGTCGATGCCCTGCAATGCGTTGATCATTGCTTCGGTGGCTGCGCTTTTGACACGATTCTGCTGCCCCAGGCCCATCCAGCGCCCTGCCTGAATCGCTGTAGACTCAGTGACACGGGCCAAATCCAACCCAAGATTGCGGCGTAAAAGTGGTGTCATGTGACTGACCTCCCATCGTGAGCATACTCGACAGCGGTAAGAAGATGGGCATTTTCCCAGGCCAAAAGTCCACCTTCCAACAGCACAATTTGTTCGAAACCTTGCTGTTGCAGCACATAGGCGGCCCGGCGACTGCGGCGCGAGGTACGGCAGGTGAGCACAATGGTCTCCGATTTGGGCAACTCCAGTGGCCCGTTCAGCAGCGCGGCCAGGGGCAGGTTGCGGGCCTGGGGAATGTGACTGCGCTGGTATTCACGAGGTTCCCGCACATCCACCACCACCGGCGGATGCGGGCCCCGCAGTTTTTTGTGCAATGCCTGCGCCGAGATAAAAGAAAAGGCATGGGGTGGTAATTGCGAAAATGCAGGAATGCCCGCCAAATCGGCCTGAGAGCGTGGCAAATTTTGGCATTCGGCAAAAGCCCGTGTTTCGCACTCATAAATGCAAATGGTGGGGTCCAGCACGTGATAGAACAGGGTGGAGATGGCCTCATCTTGCTCCAAAAAATGGTCTTCGCCCAGCCGGGCCACAAATCCCAGATCTTTCATGCGCTCGTAAACTTGTCCCCGCACCTTGACCAAATACATGTCGCCTCCCGCCTGCTGATAATTTTTCAACAGCGATTCCAACATGTGAATGCCACTGATGTCGATGACTTGGACGCTGTTCATTTGCAGCAACAAGTAATTTTGGCTGGGATGCTGACGCATATTTTCCAGGATGGCTGCCTCGACATGATTCACCGCGCCAAAATACAAATCTCCCTGCACTTCGATGACAGAAAGCTGCGGGCACTGCGCCTTGCCGGGCCGATATTCGAGATGCTTGTAGCGTTCATCGGGGAGCAGCGGCAACACCCGCGGCATGCTGGTGCTTAAAATGTAGCGGGAAAGGGAAAGGGTGATGCCGATTAAAACAGCGTAGGCCAGAGGCAAAAAGAGGGTGCTGAGCAATGTTATGCCCATAATCAGCGCATCGCCCTGGCCTCCGCGCAGCAGCCGCCGAATTTCGTGAATATCGATCATGCGGTAAGCAATGACCATGAGCACGCCCGCCAACGCAGCCCGCGGAATCAAGGCCGCGTAGGGAGCAAAGATGAGCATGCCCATGAGGACAAATAGGCCCGAAAATACCGCTGCCAATTGCGTTTTGGCTCCCGATTGCAGGTTTAGAGCTGAGCGGTTGAACGAAGTTGTCACCAAGAAACCGGAAAAAAGTCCCGATGCAATGTTGGCCAGCCCTTGCGCCACAAATTCCTGGTTGCTGTCGACTCGCTGACGGGTGCTGCTGGAAAGGGAGCGGGTGATAGAGGTGGTTTGCACCAGCCCAATGGCTCCCACAGCCAGTGCGCCTGTCGAAAGCTGGCCTATTAGCTGCCAATCGGTGAAGGGAATCTTGGCCAGAGGAGGCAGGCCATGCGGTAAGTCACCGATAACCGCCACGCCCCGCTGAGCCAACCCCAGCAGCGTAACCGCTCCCGCAGCCAGCACAATGGCAATGAATGGGCCGGGCAATTTGCGATGAATTTTGCCCGCCAGCAAAATGACCAGAATCGCAGCCAATCCCACTGCCAATGTGGGCCAATGCGTCGCAGAAAGCTGTTCGCCGAGTTGTATTATAATCTTGCTAAAACTGGCACTTTGTTGCAACTGAATCCCCAGCAAATGTGGCAATTGATTTACAGCAATCAGCACGCCCGCGCCGGCGGTAAATCCCACAATAACTGAGTCGGAGACAAAATTGGCCAGGATGCCCAGTCGCGTCAGTCCCACCAGCAGCCGGAATACACCCACCATCATGGTTAGCAGGCCTGCTGCGGCCAAAAACTGCGGCGTGCCCACCTTGGCCACGGTCATCACCACCGAAAGTGTCAGCAGTGAATGGGTGTTGGTGGGGCCCGACTGCGCATGGTTCGATGAGCCCCACAATCCTGCAATAATTGAGCCGATGATGGCTGTGTAAAGCCCGCTGGCCGGAGGCATGCCTGCGATAAAGGCGAAGACAATGGCCTGGGGCAACATTACCGCGGCCACGGTCAAGCCCGAAAATACGTCATCCCGCAGCCAGGCGCGGCGGTAGTTGCGCACGATGTGAACAGGCTGTGCGAAGAAATTCAATGTTTCTGTAATGATTCGGGCACTGGTGCTTTGGGCTCGCTTGACCGGAATGGGTGTAACACTCAACAGAATAACCTCGATGAAAGCGGTCGTCAATGTACTATTGTAGCAGAAGTGCTGCAAAACTTGTAATGGGGTAGGGTTGCGGTTCACAGTTCACGGTTTGGGGTTCAAGGTTTGGAGGTTTGGAGGTTGGGCGCCTTGGCCCCCCTCCCGGCCTCCCCCCGTTTCGGCTGGGGCCTCACGGTGGGAGGAGCTGGCGGTTTACTACGAAGCGCTGCCCGCGGATGGCTCCCTCCCCCGCGAGTGAATACGCATGAGCGGGCGGGCGCCGCGTACACGTGAGGCGCACACGCGGGCGCATGATGCGCGGGCCCGCGGCAACCCGCCGAGTCGCAGACTCGCCGGGACACGGTTTTTGACGGTGGAGCTGGCGGTTTACTACGAAGCGCTGCCC
>Ga0256914_1000887_pt1 | contig 28731 bp, 21 predicted proteins | sample HulkmetaG_FD_191571 | JGI IMG/M metagenome (GOLD analysis project Ga0256914, IMG submission 191571) | Hydrothermal chimney microbial communities from Main Endeavour vent field at the Juan de Fuca Ridge, Pacific Ocean - Hulk | ecosystem: Environmental > Aquatic > Marine > Hydrothermal vents ... | reverse complement strand
GCCCGACGAGCGTCTGGAAAGCTATCTCGACCAGTTCGACGCCCGCCAAGTGCTGCACGTCACCTATGGCTCCGCGCTGGACGAATACGGCGACGCCATCCTCCAAACCCTGCGCGAAAACGATGAAGCCTACTACAACGCTCTGGAAATCCACTTCCGCAAGCATCTGCAACCCTTTGCAGTCGAATAGGCGCCTATGACCGCCTGCGGGCCAATGAATGCTCCGACGATGTGGCCCGCAGGCACAGCCGTGCATGGACAGACCGGAGAAGTGGATCCGAACGCTTTAGGAGCGAAGCTCAGGGAGAGGGGGTCGGAGTCAGCGCAGCCAGATAATCATCAGCCCAGGTGGGCGTAGGCGGACACCCCGATTGATGCGTCCCCTGCACACTGATGGGCACATAAGCAAAGATATTTTCCAGCACATCGGAAAAAGAATGCTTGTCCTTGGGGAAAAGCACGTACGCGCCATTCTCGGGCAGATTGGTGTACGTCAGTTCACGATTGCTGAAAACGTGGGAGTGGATGTTACTCATATCGAGATCCACGCCGTATTGGGCATAGCGCAGCATATCAAGAAATCCGATGTCGGAGCTGACGTTACGCTTGACGATATCCCATAACTGTGGCGCTTTGGCGATAAGCCCAAGCTGAAGCGCCTGATTTTTCATAGCAGCCAGCACAGCTTGCTGCCGCCGGGCCCGCCCCCAATCGGAAGTTCGGTAACGATAGGTGGCGAATTGCAACGCCGTCTCGCCATCCAGATGATGGACGCCCGCCGGTAGATAGAGCACGTAATAACCGCCATCATCCTTGGGCGAAATCTCCCATAGATCACAATCCAGCGTCACATCGATGCCGCCAATTGCATCCACAAACTCCACGAAAGCGCCCCGATGCGCCCGCACCACATGGTCGACGGGGATGCCAAAATTATACTCGAACACATCCTTAATCACTTCAAATCCGCCCTCGTTGTATCCATACTTCTCGCCCAGATAATCAAAGACGTTGATCTTTCTTTTGCCGATCTGTGGGTCATAGACGTAAAGATCTCTGGGAAAAGAGATGACCGCCATCTGATCCGTCTCATGATCGATGACCAGCAGCATGATAGTGTCGGTGCGCCAGTTGTCCCAACCCTCTCGCCGATCGGTGCCCAGAAACAGGATATTCTCGGTGTTTTGCAGTCGTTCGATGGGAGGCGCAGGAGGCGGCGTGCACTCCGTGGCCAACATGCAGGTCTGAAAGAGAGCGATGCCGGGCGTGGGCGTGATGACGCTGTAAGCGATTTCCTCGGCGGTCAGTGTGTGAATGGGCGTAGCAGTGGGCGTCTCGGTGGGAATAGGGGTAGGCGTGGCGGTCGGCGTGGGCGTCGAAGATGGAACGTCGGTGGCGGGTTTCACCAACGTGCTGGTGGAACCAGGCGTGGGCGTAGTGGTGGGAGCGGAGGTAGGCGAAGCCGTCAGCGTTACTGCGGACGCCGCCACGATGTCGCTGGACAGCGTCGGCAGGGGAGGCGTGATGGTGGCGGCCGCCTTCGCCCCCGAACCGCACCCAGCCAGGAGCGCTGCGGACAACAGGAACAGAAGGATGGCGAAAAACTTCTTCATGTGATGATGGCGCCGCTGCCAAAGAATTACCGGCAGATTTTCGGCTTGTTGGGATTTTTGAGAATGCTGGGTTTGAGAAAGAGGTTCTGGATGCCTTCCTGGATTTTGGCCATGTCGGGTTTGAGTACAGCGGCCCCACCAGGCGTGCGCCAGCTATCCGCCTCTTTATAGCCGATGTTGAAGCCGTGCACATCCTTGAGACTGACCTGCAAGCCCAGCCGGGTCAGAGCGATGATATCAGTCAAACCCAGATCTGTCTCGATATTGTCTCGCATGGCATCGTAGAGTGCAGGAATGCGGGGAACGATATTGACCTCTCGGGCCCGCTTGCGCATGGCGATGAGTACGCGCTGTTGCCGCCGATTGCGATCCACGTCACTGGTGGTCTTGCGCTCACGGACATACCGCAACGCAAACTCCCCATCCATGTGATATTGGCCCGCAGGCAAGGTCTGCCAGACAAGCTCCTTGCTCCCCGGCTTCACCGGAAACCGTCCTGTGATGGGGCAGTCCACCACGATGTCGATGCCGTCCAGCGCGTCGATGACATCTTTGAAGGTCTCGAAATTGAACTTGGCGTAATGATCGATGCGAATGCCGAAGTTGTGCGCCAGCGTGTCCTTCAGCAGTCCGATATCCCCGCCATTGGGATAATTATACGCGCCGCCGAAGAAGGTCGCGGTGTTGATGCGATTTTCACCCACGGTTGGAATCTCCACCCAGAGGTCTCGAGGAAAGGAGATGACGCCGATCTGGCGATTTGTGTAATCAACCGAGACCACCATGATGACATCCGAACGCCAGGGCTGCCCCGGATGTCGCTCATCGGAACCCACCACCAGGATATTCAGGGTGTCATCCAAAGAGACGGGGATGCCGTGAGGGGCTTCGTCGGTGACGTCGCCAGCCCCTTCCTCCTCGCCCGACTCCTCAGGAAGGGGCGCAGGGGTGGGCAGTTCGACGGGCGTGGGCGGGGCCGTGGAGCTATTCGCAGGTGCGCTCCCAGCGGACGGAGAGGCTGCGGCGGCGGCAGACGCATCGACAGCAGCCGGAGGCTGCACCGCTGCGGGGGCGACGGTGGGCGCTGGCGTGAGGGGCACTTTCAGGACGATGGGCGTGCGTTGCGCCGAGGCCGCGTTGGCGCCGGCGATAACCTGGGCGGGCGCAGGCAAACCCGACGCCAGTGCATCGACCACACCCGGGCCCGACTCGTTCGCGCCCTCGGGCGCCATCGAAGGGGCAGATGAAGCTGCGGTCTCGGTTGAGGCGCCATCGAGGAGGATGGGCGTGAGGGCGGGCGTCACCTCGATGGAAACCTCCGATGGCATGACTTTGTTACATCCGGCCAACAGCAGGAGCAAAATGGATGCAAACAGGACCAGCAAGGTTGTTTTTTTCATTATAACGTTCTTGGGGGAAGAAGAAAGGGGGATGACAGGGTCAATCAGTATGTCATATTTTAAGTCAACTCATCCGTTTGAGGGAAATTAAAACCTGCGTACCAATCAGGATGGAAAATTGTAGCCAACGCATGAAGAAGCAGGTTGGCAAAAGAGGCCGCCCGTGTCAGATATCCACCGGTGAGCACTCCCACAGTGCCCTCCTCGTGTCGTACGCCTTTCCGGTCCAGCCACATGTCGATTGCTGGCCCCAATTCTACACCCGAGCGCAGCATGTCCGCCAATTCGGGCGGCAACAGTGTGCGTCCGCCGCCGCCAACGCCCAAACGCCCGTCAGCAGTCGCCACAGCGCCCCAGCCCGAAAGATAGAGCAATCCCCCGGGCCCCGCCTCCACGCCTCCTTCCAGACCCACGCCCAGATCCGCATCGACAGCCCGAAGCGCATATCTCGCCCGGTTGACCGCTCCTCGCACCGCTTCCTCCGCACTCCAGGGCTGGTCCGAAACGCCCGAAGGCGCGAGGGTGGCGACGATCTCCGCCTCGGGCCAAATGGGAAGAAAGACCATGCGAGTCGCTTCCAGCTTGGGACGATTACGCGAGCCCACCGCAACGCGCGGTCGTTGCGGAATGCCTGGTAGGTCGGCGGCTTTCAGAGGCATGACATCTCAAAATGAAAAATACAGGTAACTACTAAAAATATCGTAACTATAACGTCTCTGTCATGTATGCTGCCACGGGAGCGTGATCTTTGGCAGGGCGTCGTCAAACGTCAGGCGTCCGACGCCACAAAACACGCCCGCCGCAGGCGCTCACGGCCAAGTCACATCCCTTGACATTTCACGCTTCGCGTTTCATGCCTTGGCATTCAGAAACACTCACTTCAAGGCGAAAGTGACGGTCAAACATGCCACCTTAGCAGTAACCAATGCAGTGAGAATCGGTTACGCGGGCTGCGCCGGTTGCTCCCGAAGTTTATGATAAACGTAGGAGAGGGCGTTGGTCGCCAGCCAGTTGCGGGTGAAGTCGTCGGCCCCCGCGGCTCCCAGCCGCTTGGAGATGAGCGCGTCGGGCGTTGCCAGGGCCAGCCAGGTCTCGCCCCGTTTCTCGGCCCAAAAACCCAGGTCGGGATCATCGGGCCCCATGAGCGCCAACGCATAGTCGGCCCCGGTGAGTGCGCGCAAGGTGCGAGCCACAGACCGGGCGTTGGCCTCGGTGTAATCCGCGCATCCTTCACACCCCTGCAAGGCGCTGACATCCACGAAATAGCCCGCCAACACATCGCGGTCGGCTTCGGGGAATTTATCCAGGAGCGCGCCACGGGTGTTGGTGGCAAAGATAGCCAGTCGGGCGTTACGTCCTCGCAGCCAATGGGCGATGACGCCGCCCAGGGTCTCCTCATCCACGCCATAAATCCAGGTTTCCAGCTTCTCTCGAATCTCGGTCTCGACTGGCTCGATGAGCGCCCAGGCTGCGGCCTCGGTGCGAGCCCGAGCTGCCAGCCGGATATCCACCTGCCCCAGATGCGCAGCCAGTCCCACCGTGGGATTGGAAAGCCGCATCTGGTGGCCGATGAGACTGTCGATGGTGCTCTCGCCAATGCCCGCGGTGTGAATGATGCGCGTGACGATGATGGACGGCTCGGTCATCTTGCTCTGCAAATAGGGAATAACCTGCTCGACCATCATCTGCTCCATCTCTCGGGGCACGCCGGGCATGGTGATGATCGTCCCCCGCGGCTCCTCGACGATGAAGCCGGGGGCCGTGCCAATGGGATTGGGAATCATGATCGAGTCCTGGGGCAGATAGGCCTGGCGCAAATTGTTTTCGGTGAAAGAACGCCCCCGCCTGCCGAAGAAATCTCGCAGATGCTCGACGATCTCTTCTCGCAGCTCCAGGGGGCGTCCGGTGGCGTCAGCCACGGCCTCCCGGGTGATGTCGTCCACCGTGGGCCCCAGACCGCCGGTCACGATGATGGCGTCGGAACGTTCCAGGCCCAGACGCAGCGCGTCGGCCAGACGCTGGCGATTATCGCCCACCGTGGTCTTGTAGAAGAGATTGACGCCAATGGCCCGCAACTGTCGGGCGATGAAGGGCGCGTTGGTGTCGATGATTTCGCCCAGGAGAAGTTCGGTGCCGGTGGTGATGATTTCTGCGTTCATGCGTCGATCCGATAATGTGCGTCAGCCGCCTTCTGATAGACATCCAGCAGGCGGGAGGTGAGGGCGGGAATACTGTATTTCTCGGCGTTCTTACGCGCGGCCTGCCCCATGGCCCGCAGCCGGGCGGGAGCATCGATCAGCGCGAGGATGGCCGCGGTCATGTCCTCTTCATCTTCGGGCACAACCACACAATCTTCATCGGGATTGACAAAATACATCAGCGCCTTGGAAGCGACCATGACCAGGGGCAGGCCCGCGGCCATAGCTTCCAGAACGACCAGCCCCTGAGTCTCGCTGGTGGAAGAGAAGATGAACAGGTCGGCCTGGCTCAGCTCGTCCACCACGCGTTCGAAGGGAACCATGCCGGTGAAGGTGATGCGGTTGTCGATTTTCAGCTGTCTGGCCAGTTTTTTCAGGTCTTCCAAACTAGGCCCGCCTCCCACCAGAAGCATTTCCACCCGTTCATCCTTGGCCGCAACCCGGGCGAAAACCCGCAAAAGGAAATCGAGATTCTTCTCCTTGGCCACGCGCCCCACGTAGATGAGCCGCACGCGGTCAGGATCATCGAGGAGAGGTTTGGGACGGGGCTTGAACTGCTCGATATCCACGGGGGTGGGGAGGATATCCACGGGCTTGGTGATGCCGTAGTCGGGCATCAGGTCCACCACCGCGGGAGAGGGGGCGATGATGTGATCGGCCCGGTTGGCGAAATCGCGCACCGACTTGCGCACGATTTGCTTCACCAGCTCGTTGTCCATGCCCAAAAAGTAGTGGGTGTATTCGTGATACATGGTGTGAAAGGTGAATATCAGGGGGATATCCAACTCCTCGCTGAACCGAGCGGCTTCGGCGCCGACGATGACCGGATGATGGGCGTGAATGACATCCAGCTTTAGCCGGGGAACCATCCAGGTGATGTGAGGTGCAGCCACCACAGGGAAGGAGAGTTTGAGCTGGGTGGGCAGGGGGATGGCGGGATAGCGAAAGATGAAGGGCTGCTCGTCCTCGTAATTTCGGGCGTCGGGTGCAAAAACGCCGACGAAATGGCAACGGTCCAACAAGCCCTGACGATAGAGCATGATGGAACGGACGACGCCGTTGACCACGGGGAGATAGGAATTGGCAAACATTCCGATGCGCATGAGACGCCTCCTGGCATGAAAACGCGTTGGGAATCAGGCAATGAGTTTGGCTTGAACAGCGATATTGCGCAGATGACGCAGAAGCTCGGCCTGGGTTTTGGGATCATTGCCGCCCGATTCCTGGATACTTGTGATGAAGGAATCCAGTAACTCGAAGAATTTCTCATCGAGTATCTCGCGGTTTTCCTCCAGCAACTGCTTGGTCTCCTGCGGATATTCCGCCTCGGTCAGATCGACGATGAAAGACAGGGCGGGCGGGATGGCTTGGGATGCGAGCTGTTGCAGCGTATCGAGAACGACCCGGATGCGCTCGGCCAGCTCGACGCCCCCCTCCCGTTGGGCCACCTGCAGCTCCCCCATCAATACATCCAGCACCCGTTCATTGATCATGGGGGCAAGTTCACGGATGGCCTCTTCCAGATCTTCAGCCTTGATGAGCTCATTGGCCACCCGGGTCGCAGCTTTGACCTCCTCCTCCTCGATTTTGCGAATGGTCTCGAGAATGTTGAGCATCAGGTCGCGCTTGGATTCCAACGCTTCGCGTTCCTCACCTTCCGACGCTTCGATGCGTCTGGTCAGCTCCTGGAAAAAGCTGTAATCCAGCAAGGGCAGCGCAGCGATGGCAATGGCCTCCGCCTCCTCCCGGTCTCCGGCGACGATGGCATCCAACACCTGCTGCCGCGTAGGGCGCTCTCCCAGAGCCTCAACGGCCTTGCGTTGTTTGAGCAGCCGCTGGCCGAATTCGGTCACGGGCATGAGTCGTTCGCGCAGGGCCTCCAGCGCTTTGACCAGGCTTTCCTCGCCCAACTCTTGATAGCGGCTGATGGCGTCGGAGAGGATCATGAAGAATTCCTGGTCCAGCAGCTCTTTATTTTCGGCCACGGCCATGTTGAAGGCCATCTCATCCTCTTGAAGGTTTAGCAGATTTTCCAGCAGCGCAACCTTCCGGCTGCTGGCTTCCAGCATCTCGCTGGTCACGCCATCGAGTTCCAGGATCTTGCGGACAAGGGTTTCGAGTTCGAAAAATTGCTGTGGCGTCAGCATGTAGCCGCGACGCTCCGCGGGCGGCAACCCGTTCATCAGTGCGTTGGTGAGCTCGCCGATGATCTTCTGGCGCTGGGCCGCGGGGATGTTAGCCTCCATAGGCAGGTAAACCGCGAGGAAGTCGTGGCTCGGATCGTGGTAGAGCAACGGTCCGCCGATGTAGTTGACCGCGCCGCAGCTGGGGCATTGGGCAGCGTTGAGCTGGCCCAAGAGCAGTGCGCGTTTGAGCTCAGGATTCTGCTTGACATCGATGATGGAAAAGACGGGAACCTGGTAGGGAAAGCTGCAATGAGCGCAATTGACGGTGATAAGTTGGGGTCGGAACATGATGATAGTTGCCTCTTATTCTCCATGAGAGAGGATGATGATGCTGTATCAGAGCGGTCGATGGGGGATCATTTCAGTATGGCGGGGTCGGCGAAGACTTTGTGGGGAGCCAGGACGCCCTCTTTGATGCGCCCGACGCCCAGAAACTTCTCACCCGGCCCGAGAACGCGCAGGTCTTCCCCCTGGAGAGGAAGCTCGGGCAGAGCTACGCGTTGGCCCAGGGCAAAGCGATAGGCCAGATCGCGAGGCAGCACAACGGGCGGCAGCATGGAGAGAGCGCCTCGCAGGCCATGAAGATACCGGGGCCAGTCCGCGCCCGCCGCTTCCAGCTCCGCCAGTGCGACTGCATCTTCTGCTCGCCAGGATCCGGACGCCATCCGGCACAGCGCCGCCACATGCCCGCCCACGCCCAAGAGCCGTCCCAGATCGTGGGCAATGGAGCGGATGTAGGTGCCAGGCGAGCAGGTGATGCGCAGGCGCACATCGGGATTGCGCCAGTCCAGCGTCTCGATGTCATAGATGGTCACCCGGCGTTGGGGTGCAGTGACGTCCTTGCCGGCGCGGGCCAGCTTGTAGAGAGGCTGACCATCCTTCTTGATGGCGGAATACGCGGGAGGCGTCTGAATGATCTCGCCCCGGAACGCATCCAGGGCCGCCTCGATCTCTGCGATGGAGAAATCGGGTACGGGCGCTTCGGCCACAATCTCGCCGTCGGCGTCATAGGTGTTCCGCGCCTGCCCCAGCCGCACCGTGGTCTCGTAGACTTTGCGGCCGCGCTGCAGATATTCGACGATGCGGGTGGCGTTGCCCACGCAGACCAGCAGCACGCCTGTGGCCAGCGGATCCAGCGTGCCCGCATGGCCGACCCGGCGGATGCCAGCGATGCGCCGCACCTGAGCCACCACGTCGTGGGAGGTCATTCCCCGAGGCTTGTCGATGTTGAGAACGCCAGAATGCTTGGAGGGCATGGGAGCCTTGCCTATTTCAAAATCAGCTTGGGTTTGATCAGCCATTGCAGATGGGCGCCGCCCGGGCGAACGTCGCGCCAGATGTCGGCGTACAATCGCAGACTGGCAATGGCCGCGGTGGGCATCCGCACATTGCCGCCGCACAACGTCTGGATGACATCCTCCATGCCCGGATTATGTCCCACCAGCATGATCCGATCCACCCCATCCGGGAGATCTCGGATGACGGCCAGCAACATGTTGGGAGAGGCCAGATAGATGCGCTCATCGAATTCGAGCCCCCCCTCGAAACTGGCCTCGTGTGCGACGAATTCAGCAGTGAGACGAGCGCGAGCCGCAGGCGAGCTGACGATGCGACCGGGCAGAAGGCCGCGTCGCGCCAGAAACGCAGCCATGATGGGGGCGTCGCGCTGGCCGCGGGCATTGAGAGGGCGTTCGAAATCGGAGCGGTGCTGCGGCCCCCAGGCCGATTTGGCATGACGCATGAGCTGAAGGATCTTCATGGCTGCTGTGAAAAAAGTAAAATTCAAAATGAAAAAGGCAAAAATATCTCACGCAAAGGCGCAAAGGTGCAAAGAAAAAAGCAAAGCAAGCAGGTTTGCAGGCGGCAAGCCAACTTCCGCTGCGCTGCCTGCCACTTGCCACCGCTCTTTTCATCGGTATCGGCGCGGGCATGCCCCCGCAGTGGCATGGTAGAGATTCGGTGGAGATTCGATAGACTCAGCACCGCCATTTTCATCGGCATTGGCCAAGCAGAGGCGCTCAGTATGCTGCCAGTAGCGGCAAATACAGCCGAGGTCGCTCGGGACTGGCCAGGAACATGGAATAGATGTCGGCGGAGATGTCGGTGGCGCTCGAGGCGTGACGCGCATCTCGCCAGACCAGATAGGCGTTGCCCGCGGCATCCACAGTCAGCGCTGGATCGGTCTGCGCCGCAGCGCTGGCGTCATCGTTGACGCGGACATTGAACGTCCAACTCGTCGCGCCAGGACGCAGCATGCTGAAATAGATGTCGGAATCCCCGGCTCGATCATCCTCCCAGGCCGCGTAGACGCTGCCGCGCGGAGCGCCGGCAATGGCGGGATGCGCCTGCTTCGCCGCACCGCCATCGTCATTCACGCGGCGGCTCCGACTCCAGTTCGTCGCCGGCGGTTTCAGACTGGCCGCGTAGACATCAGGATCGCTGAGCCCATGACGGAAATCTTGCCAGATGACGTGAATCGCGCCCGAGCCGTCTGTGGCGATGTCAGGCTCGATCTGGCGCCCAACAATGACATCATTGACGCGGCGGGCAGGACGCCACGCGCCGCTGCTGGCCGACTTGGAGGACCAATAGATGTTGGGAAGGCCATCCCGGGAATCATCCCACGTCACATGCACCACGTTTTGACCATCGATGGTCAGCGCCGGGTGGGTCTGACGGGCGTTGGGGGCGTCATTCACGCGTTGATTGGCGCTCCACTGCACGGCGTCAGGAGCCAGATAGGCGTAATAAATGTCGGGGTTGCCGCTATCGTTGCGGTAATCCTCCCAGACGGCATACGCAGCGCCCGAGCTATCCATCGCGATGTCGGGGGCGATCTGCTTGTTATCAGCGACGTCGTTCACCCGGCCGCGCGGCGTCCAGACGCTGTCTCCGGGAGATTTGTCGGCCCAATAGATATCCTGATTGCCCGAGCGACTATCCACCCACAGCGCAATGGCCCGGCCCGATTCACTCACGGCCGCCACCGGATTTTTCTGAATCGACCCGGACGGCCCGTCGCTGGCCTTGAGATTGGCGCTCCATTGGTGGACCGACGCGGGCATCTCGGCCGCGTAGATGTCTTCCAACCCATTGCGAGCGTCGGCCCATACCGCGATGGCCTGGCCCGATTGCATCACGGCAATGGCGGGAGACCGCTCCGGGGCGGGCGTGGCGTTGTCGTTCACAGGCTCATTGCCGCTCGGCGGCTGCGGGCTGCTGGTGGGGACGGGCGTGGGCGTCCAGGTGACAGTCGCCGTGGGTGACGCCGTAGCCGTGGGCGTCTGGGTGGCGGTCGCCGTGGGCGTGGGCGTGACCGTGGCTGGTTTCACCGCGGCCACGGCTGCCGCCGCGTCGATGCGCCCGTGGCCGAAGAAATCATCCCGGCCATCCGTCCCCAAATCCACCGACGTGTCTTCGATGATCTGCTGCAACTGATCATTGCTCAGGCTGCTATCGATGGAGAGAAGCAGCGCGGCCAGGCCCGAAACATGGGGAGCGGCCTGGGATGTTCCCGCAATCTGAGCGTAGGCGTGACCGCTGCCACGCCAGTAGGCGCTGGTGATCCAATGATTGGGATTGGCGTCGAATTCGTCCGCGGGATTGCCGCCCGGCGCGGCCACATCCACGAAGAAGCCTGTTTCAGAATACGATGCATGCTCATCCACATCGCCGGTAGCTGCTACGCCCAACACGTGGTCGTAGGCCGCAGGATAGAAGACAGGGTTGCCTTTTTCATAATCATTCCCGGCCGAGGCAATGATCAACGCGCCGGCGTTATAGGCGTGAGTGATGCTGCTTTCCAGGGTCGAGCTGCCGTTCGGCCCACCCAGGCTCAAATTGATGACGTCCGCGCCATGATCTGCAGCCCAGATGATGGCGTTGGCGATATCGCTCGAATAGCCGCTGCCATATGAATTCAGCACCTTGAGCGGCATGAGCTTGACGCCCCAGGCCATGCCCGCGATACCCTCATGGTTATCGCCCACAGCCGCGACGATGCCAGCCACATGGGTGCCGTGCCCCTGGTCGTCCTCGGGCGAGGCATCGTCGTTGACAAAGTCGTAGCCCCCGATGACGTTGGCCTGCAGATCGGGATGCGTGAGATCGACGCCCGTATCCACCACGGCGACGATGACGCTGCTGGTCCCGGTGGTCACGTCCCAGGCGTCATTCGCGTGAATCTTGCGCATATCCCATTGATAGGCTGCGTAATAGGGATCGTTGGGCGTGGTGGTATGAGCGGAAAAGATGTAATCGGGCTCCGCGTAGCGGATGCGAGAATCAGCTTGTAGACGCCGGATAACGCGCAGCTCCTCGCCCGGCGCCACAGCCATCACCTGCACATCCAGTCCCTCGATTCGGCCCATCAGGCTCAGGCCTTCTCGGGCGAGAAGATCGTTCATCACATCGGCCTTGACGCCATTCTCATAGCGCACCAAAATGCGGCCCGGTGCGAAAGCGGCTCCCAAGCCGTTTCCGGCCGCGGGGGCGATGTAGAGATCCTCAGGAGGAGGCGGCGAGTCGAGCGCGTCGGCGCGCACCGATCGATAGCCAAAAAGGAGGAAGGTGAATGTCAGGACGCCCAATAGGGAGGTCAGGATAGTGTGTTTTCTAAAAAGCGTCAAGTTCATTTTCATGTCAGAAATGGCCGCTACTAACGCCCCCAACTTCGATCCAGTCTCCGGTCAGGTTGCATTAGTCGTCGCCAGGAATGTGAGTCGTGTGCAAATCATTAAGATAAACCAGACACGCAGAAATTGCAAGCCGGCCGGCCGCCGCGAGGACGTTTCGATTGTGGGGCAATTTGTTTCATGGCGCCTTGGCCGGGTGAACTCGGACTCCCGCCCCGGACGGCGGAGGCCGTCCACCGACCGCAGGCCTGAAGCGCCCGACTTGAGTCGGCCAGGAACGCAAAAACGCACCCGGCCGCCGCGAGGACGTTTCCAGGTGCGCCCGAGGTTGAGAGGTCGCGGGCCGCCAGCTTCATCCATCGCCCCGACGATCTGCACGGAAGGCCCGGGCGACGGCCGCGGCCCGGCTGTTCACCTCCAGCTTCTCGAAGATGGCCTGCAAATGTCGCTTGACCGTGTTGGGAGAGATGACCAGGGCCGCGGCGATGGCCTTGTTGCTCAATCCCTGGGCCAGCAGATCCAGCACCTCCCGCTCTCGGGGAGAAAGGGAGGCCAGGGGCGAGGATGAAGTCCGGGCCTGCACCAGCTCGGCCGCGGTCTGCTGAAACGCGCTGCGGTCGAATGCCTGCTTTCCGAAAAATGCTGCGGGACGATGTGCGGCCAAAATGCGATCCAGCACCTCAGGCGTGGCCACGCCGCTGACCAGGATGACGGGAACGTCGCTATGCTGGATGCGGGTCAGAAGTCGCAGGCCGTGCTCATTGGCCTTCCCGGAGGCAACGCCCGACAGCGAGATATCCACCACGGCCATCTGATAGCTCTGCCGCCCCAGATACGCCAACGACTGCCCATATCCTGCGGCCGCATCCACCGTGAGCCCGACCTCCATCAAGAGCTCGGCCAGCAGCTCGCGCCACCCGGCATCATCCTCCACCAACAGCGCCCGCGCCGAGAGCGCTGTGACATCGGGCGCGTCGGGCTGGATGGCCGCGGGATGGTCGGTTGCGGCGGGACGGGCAGGTTGGGCCAGCAGCTCGGCCAGCAGAGACCGAAACTGTCGCTGGCTAAAGCGATTTTTCTCTAGCAACGTGACCGCTCCCCATTCTCGCAACGCGGTCACGGTCACGTCCACCGTGGCGTAGCCGGTCAGCATCACCGCCCGGCAGGCGGGATCGTGGCGATTCAGGGCCTCCAGCACCCGCAGTCCGTCCCGATTGTGATGATCCCGTCCGGCCAGGGAGAGATCGACCACGGCCACGCGATGAGGATGCCATCGCATCAGCGTCAGGGCTTCATCGTAATCCGACGCGGCGTCGACGAGCAGCCCGGCGTCATCCATCAGTTCGGTCAGAAATTGACGCCAGGCCGCGTCATCCTCCACAATCAACGCCCGAAAGGCGTGCGTCATCCCTCACCATCCTCCATGGCAGTCGCTTCGGCCAGCGCGAAGCGCAGGATGAAGGCCGCTCCATGACGCCCGTCGCTGCGAACGCTGACCGAGCCGCCGAAGCGGGCCATGATGGTCTTGACCCACCACAGGCCAAAGCCCAGCTTGCCCGAACTGCGACGTCCCGAGAAGTTGAATTGAAAGATGTCCTCATGCAGAGGGGGCGGAATGCCCGGTCCGGTGTCTTGCACCCTCACCTGCACCCCATCCTCCTCCTGCTCGCCGATGATGGTGATGACGCCGCCCTCGGGCATGGCCGCGATGGCGTTTTCCAGCAGGTTGTGAAATACCAAAGCCAGACGGCGGCGGCCAGCCGCCACGGGCGGCAGTTCGTCCAATCCCCGACAGATGATGTGGATGCCCGCGGGAACGGACATATCCGCCAGGGCGTGCGTCACCGCCTCGGAGATGGAGGCGGAGGTGAGGGTGATGGGGCGAAGGTGGGCCAGACTTTCCCGCACGATGTCCAGCGCCTCCACCGCGCTGACGCGAATGGATTCCAGATTGCGGGCGAGGTAGAGATCGCTGGCCAGCAGCGCCGCGCGCTTCTCCTCGACGCCTTCGATGCGCACGGGAATGAGGCCCAGTTTGTTGTTGAGGCGATGCAGCAGGTTGGCGGCGATGTCGCCCATGGCGGCGAAGGTCTCGGCCGCGTTCTGCTGCTCTCGGGCCAGACGCAAGGCCTCCTGACGACGGGCGTTATCCGCGGCCAGCGCGGCGTGCCGGGCCAGCAGCGCCAACACCTTCTTATCCCAATCGGACGCGGGCAAGGAGCCGTCGCGCCCGCCAAAGAGGCCCAGCAGCCCAGCCATCTCACCGCCCGCGCCGCTCAGCATCGGCGCGATGAGACCATCGGTTTCGTTCAGTGTGACGCGTTGAGGATTCGTCACGGTCTGAGTCCTGGCGACAATGGTCGTCATGGCGTCGGTCAGAGCTTCGGTCGCGGGGGAGACGGCTTGCAAGAGGGGTTCTCCGCGCGAGAAGACCCACAATCCCGCCACGGGCGCGCCCAGCAGCTCGCGGGCCAGCTGCACGACGCGCTGGTACACGGCCGCCGGGGGCTGAGTCAGCAGCCGGGCGGAAAGGTCTTGCAGCGCGTCCAGCAATCGCACCTCCTGAATGGCGATGACCGCCTGGATGGCCAGCGATTGGAGCAGCAGCGCGTCGTCGTCGGAAAAGGCGCTCACTTCCGGGCTTTCCAGATTCAGAATCCCCTCCAATCGGCCGCCCGCGCCGATGAGAGGCGTCACCAGCTCCGACCGCATTTTCAGATCTTTGTCCAGAGGGTAGTAGAGATCGTGCCAGACGGGGTTGCGCACATCCTCGATGCACAGGGTTTTGCGAGCCAGCGCGGCCCGTCCGGTGATGGTGCTTGCATCCAGCGGCAGGGCTTCGGTGTGCGGATGTCCCAGATCGTCTCCGGCAAAGGCCCGCGTCACCAATCGTCCCTGCTCGTCCACCAGGCGGAAGATGCCGTATCGGGCGCCGGTTACATCCAACGCCATCTGCAAAATAGCCTCCAAGGTCTCCTCCAGCCCCAGACGGGAGGAGATGAGCATGTCGGCCCGGCGCAGTCTCTCCAGCTCCTCCTCCTTGCGATGAAGGCTCTGCTGCATCCGGGCCGCGTCCTGCACCCGGGCCAGCGCGGCCGCGGCATGAAGCGCTGCATTTTCCAGCGCGGCTTGCTGCGCCTCCGACCACGAGATGCCATCCGGCAACGTCACCGCCAGCACGAGATCGGCGGATAGGGGTGCGGTGATCGCATCTGGCGGCGCGGCATCGCCCGGCAGGATGGCGCAATGAGCGCCCTCGGGCAGCAATGGCGTCAGCAGGAGGATGAGCCGGGCGCGGGCGTCCTCCACGCTCATCCGTCGATTCTCAGCCAGCCGCCCCATGGCGCGGGCGACGTCGTTGAGGGTTTCGAGCATGGCTCACCTCCCCAGCAGCCAATCCCAAAATGAGCGTTTGCGGGGAGCTGGCGCGGATTGCGGCGCTGGGGCGGATGCCGCTGATTCGTCGGCGACGGGCGCCACAGCGGATTCGGCGGGCGTCGTCGCGGGGGCGGGGGGGCGGCGCACCGGTGGCGCTGAGAGGTCGGGCGCGGGCGCGGGAGCGACGGGGTGGGCGGCGATGGTGGGATAGCCGGCAGTCGGGGTCGCGCCTTGCCGCCGCACCAGATCATCCATCTGTCGCTGGAGCTGGAACAGATAGGCCTCCATCTGCCGCATGCGATCCTGTTCATCCTTGCGGTTTTTCTCCATCTCCCGCCTCATCTCGAAGATGCGCCGCTCCGTCTCCACCATGCGCTCGCGCAGTTTTCTGTTTTCTTCTTTGAGATTGAAGTTGTCCTGGAGCAGTACGCCCAGCAGTTCTTTTTCGGTCTGCTGGCCCGAGATGATGATCTGCTGGCTGCCCGAAAGTGAGGCCAGCAATTGCGCCATCATCCGCCCCACGCCCACAGCGTCCTCCCCGGTGATCATCTCGACGGGCTCTTCCCCGCCGGCCATCTCCTCGGGGAACGCGTTCGCCTCTGGCGGCATCTCCACCTCCACCTCGCCTTCGATGATGGGCGTATCGAGGCGGAAATCGGATTCCAGGGCGGCAGTCACCTGCTCGAAGGTGTAGCCCTCGCTGAGCAGGTCCTTGCAATGAGCCAGCACTGCCAGGTCGCGAGGGGTGTAGCGACGATGCCCGCGCACGCCGTTTTCCCGGGCTGCGCCATTGGCCTCGGGCGAGAGGAAGGATGCGAAGCGTCGAGACCAACGTCGCAGCGTGGACGCGGGGATGCCCAGCTGCCGGGCGGCATCAGCCGGGCGCAGCAGCGAAGATTCGTTGGATGTGATGCTTTCGGGCGTTCCGGTCATGGGAATTGACGAGGGCCCCGACATGGCCCCTGGCGGTCAGGAAACGACCCGGTATTCGGTATCGATCACCTCGTCGTCGGCCGCGGGGGGCGGGTTGCCTGCGGCCTGGGCGTCGGCGTCGGCAGCAGGGGCCGCGGGCTGGCCGCCCTGCCGATACATGGCCACGATGTCATCGGGCGCCAGAGAGATGAAGAGTTTGGTCAGCAACATGATGACCGCGATGTCATCCAACTGCCCCAATCCCAGCAGGGCGTCGGGAATGATGTCGATGGGTGAGATCAGGTAAATCAAACCAAGCAGCGGGATGCCATATCGCACCAGAGGGGTTACATTGGGGTCGCGAAAGAGCCGCCAGGCCAATTTACCCTGGTTGATGAGTTCGGCGAAGGCAAAGCCTTTTTTCTCGTCGGATGAGTTTGCCATCTGAGAAATCTCCAGAGAGAGAGGTGAGGAATCATATCATCACCATCTTTACGCCGGCAATCCTATCAGGGTTTCATCATTTCGTCAACCCAAATCGCTCATGTGACCGAAATACGTGGTCGATTTGTGCGACGAGGGCGGACATCGACGCCCGAGGGCTGTAACGACGCCAAGCCGAAAAGAGGAAGCTGATAGACGAATAGAGACGATGGTTCGCTTCGTCCACCTTCGTCTTTTCGTCTATCTTCGTCTGATGAGTTGGAAGCATCTCCAAAGTTTATTTCAAATTCATAGCATCAATTACTTAAACCATTTTCTGGAGTCTGCTTAGCGACAGGGCTTCAGCGCGGACGCAGGGTTCTCAGATTGCTCTTGCAGCAGGCTTTCGTACTGTTGGCTGATGGCGAACGCCTGTTCACAGCGTCCCAAATATGCTGCACTGCGAATCATACCCATGACCGCGACGCTGGCGGCTTTGGAATCCGGGTCTGACACAGCCTCCACCGCATGCCGATAAGCGTCCAGGGCATGTTTCAGGTGGCCTTGCCGCTCGTGCGCCTCCGCCAACATGCGCCAACCCCAGTAGTGTCCGCGGTCTCTGCGAACGACGAAGGTCAAGACCGAGATGGCGTCATCAACCTGCCCCAATCCAAGCAGGGCCGCTCCCAGATTGGCGTGGGCTTCCACATCGCCAGGCTCCAGCGCCAACACCTGACGAAACAGATCCACGGCGGTTTGAGGGTCTTCGAAGCGCTCCATGATCGCCCACTGCATCAGGATATCCTTGCGCAAACCGGGGTCAGGTTCCGCCTCCACTGCCTGGGCGTACAACTTGCGCGCTCGTTCGATATCGCCCCCCTGCCGGGCCCGGAGCGCCCGGGCGGGAAGTGTAATGCGAGGTGAAATTGCAGGTTTGTCTCCCACCTGATACATCTGCACCCACCCATTGTCGAAGACCAGCCGAAAACGCTCAGCATCCTGATATTTTTTCGGGTGCATGGCTGGCGTACGCTCTGCGCTTGTGACGAAGATGAGATCGACGCCATTTTCGGCGAACAACTGCGCGGATCGGTTGGCGTCTTCGGTGTGGAACGCCTCGTTGAAATCATGCAGCAATTGATGCGCCCGCGGTTGATCGGAACTGATGAGCGGGGCGGTGCGCCCCCATAAGACCGGGCGCCGCCTGGCGATCAAATACTTTTCGGAAAGCTGGTCGGGCGATAGTTGAAAATGAATATCCCGGGGCGTTTCGTTGCGGACGAAAGCCAGAGCCTGCAATTCTGGATTCGAAATCGTCCATGCCAACCGATATTTCGCCAAAGCCATCGACGTCATTTCCCAGCCTGTCGCCAGGATGCCCGGCGCAACCAATAGGACCGCGACCGCCGCCAGAAGCATTGCGTCCCATCGCCAGCGCAGATTCCGCGCCCAAATGAGCGCAATGGGAGCCATCAGTCCGGCAAGGATCTGCGCGGGCATAATCACTCGCATGCCAAAATCGTTGAGAGTGACGTACGCGTTGGCATCGGCAGCGGCTCCAGCGGATTCAAAAAGGGTTACGAGTAGCAAAGCGATCACGCCGGTGCTGAAGATCCATCGCCAGGCGGAAGTGCGCAGAATGGAGGAGGCGGCTGGTTGATGCGTACGCCAACTGGATGAGACGTATGCCAGGATGGTAAGTATGACGCCAAGCGCCAGAAGCGCCAGCCCGACGCCGAAATCGAAAAAGTATTGCAAAAAATAGAGAAATGGTTGCAGCCAGGGGGGAAGCTGAGCCAGTTGAGGCCAGAGTTTGACCACGGCCGAAGTGGGGGCGGCGAAGATGACGCCGCGGCCGGGCGTTCGTCCCTGCCAGTAAATCCAGAGCATGGGAAGGGCCAGAATCGCCGTAATCGCCCATAGCCACAGCCCGCGCAATGCCCATGTCTTCCATTGTTTCAGGTTGTCGGCATCGCGCCGCTTCAGCGATAAGGCCGCCTCCCAAATCAGCCATCCTCCGATTCCCGCCGCCGCGACGATGGTCAAATAGACGCTGAATCCGATCATGCTGGCAGAGATGAGCGGCGCCCAAAAGCGCAACGCACGCCACTGAGGACGACGCATCCACAAAAACCATCCCATCAACAACAACGCCAGGGCCGCAAGATGATGCGGCGTCCAGATGAAATAAGCGTAAAATAGGTTGATGAGAAGGCCTCGAGGCGGCGCCCAGGCGTCGATATGCGGAAATTTTATCCACGAGCTCAATTGGAAAATTGGAGCGTTCTGCTGTCTCAGGACGATGCCGACGGCGATAAGATCAAGTCCTCCCACCAACACCACGAAGTAGGTCGTCAGCAATGCGGCGCGGGCGCGTCGAAACAGTGCGCATCCCAGCCCATACAACAGCACGGGAAAGGAGAAGGCCAGTCCGGCTGCCGGAAGCATGAACGCCCAACGTAAATCCAGAGACTGTCCCGTGAGAAGATGGAGAACCGCCGCCCAAAGATGGAAGAAGTAATAGTAAGTCAGGATATGGGCAGGTGGGGAGCCCAGAAAAATATCTTCCGGGGGCACGCCCGATGACGCCAACGTCCAGATCAATGCGCCATGTTTGCTCCAATCGCCCATGATCACCCAGGGCAATCCATCGGGAGTTTTGATGGGAATGTAAGAGGCTATCACCCAGGCAGCAATGATCCCACTCAATCCAATCAACAAAGATAAAACCCACCATGGCGCTTCTTCCCGCCAAAGCGGCTCCGCTGGCGGCTTGCGCCAGTGAACAAGGGTTGCAAGCGCTATCGACAACGCGAGCAGGGTGGCGATAACGGTGATCGGGAGAAAGCCGAACGCAATGCTGGCGACATTGAGTGTCAGCGGAACGATGACCAGGGAAGTCAGAAAAGCGGCGGCCCAGGTAAAAGGAGAACGGAGCGAAGAGTGAAATCCCAGCAATCGCCATCCCCAGTAGCCGGGCGACATCAGCAAGAGGAATGCGCCCGCCAGTTGCGCCAACCGGATGAACGTCGCAAAAAGGGTGGCGTCAAGCAGTGTGCCGAATAGATGAAGAAACGGAGGACGCCAGATCATAATGATGGTTCTATCGTTATGATCAATAACCCAATGTGCAATTTTTTATGGCGCATCAACGAGTTTATCAAGCATCTTCCGCAGATCAAAGCATCGAAGCCTGCTTTTTAGAGCAGAAAGTCGCACATCAGGTGATCAAGAGTCAATCTTCGTCGCGTTTGCGTCCGTCGTCCCGTCGATGAAAAGATGTCAGGGTGCATTGAAGCGTTGGAGAACATGCGCCGTCGCGACGCAGTATCATATTACCACATTGAAATAGGACTGACGAAAACTACATAGAGCGCTCCCCGCTGCGGATAGAGGGTTAGACGGCGTTGATGATTCTCCCGGTCGATTTGGCGGCGATAGCCGATCGAGGTTGGGGTTTTAGGGCGCTTCGCGCCGAAAGCGAGTCGATATCCGCTCAATTGTCAACTTGCGGACAATCACCCCCTCCCGCAGGCTTGTCAAAATCATCCATCGAGTCTAAAATGTCTAGTTGCCACACCATACATAGTTTTTCAAAACTCACAGGTACACGACTATGACACGCGATGACGCCCGCTTGAAACGACTGCTCGAAGAAGAGCAGACCAAACTGGAAGCTGATATCGCCCACTTGTCGAGCATCAAATACCGTCGAATCTCATCCAGCAACCACATGGCCGAAAGTGCGACAGCAGCCTACGATCAGGCCAGCAATCAGGCGCTGCTCAAACAATTGCAGCACCGATTGCAACGCGTGCAGCGAGCCCTGGCCAAATTCGAGAATGGCGCCTACGGCTACTGCGAGAATTGCGGCAATCCCATCGATTTCGCCCGGTTGAAGGCCCTGCCCGACGCGCGCTTCTGTCTGCAATGTCAGCGAGAGCGAGAGACTATGGGCGGGCGCAAGCTCGGCCCCCGGGCTCTGGAAACTGGCGAAATTTAGGCCGGAGACATTCTCAATGGGAAAACAAAGCAAATTCGCATTCTTCACCCTCCTCATCGCCGCGGCGGTGGTGCTGCTCGATCGTCTCAGCAAGTTATGGGTTATCGACAACATCCCCCTTTACGAGGAGAGCGTCCCCATCCCCGCGCTTTACCCCTATTTCAGCTTCCTGCATAGCGCCAACACGGGCGTCGCATTCGGACTTTTTCAGGGCGGCACTCTGCTTTTCACCATCATCGCGGCTATTGCCGTCATCGCCATCGCCATTTACAGTTTTCGCAGCGGCGTGCAATCCTGGCTGATGTCCATCAGTCTGGGGCTGATGCTGGGGGGCGCGGCCGGCAATCTGTGGGACAGGCTGGCGTATGGCGCGGTGGTGGATTTCATCAAGGTGCAGGCCTCCGATTCCCTGGTGTGGCCCATGTTCAATCTGGCCGATTCAGCCATCGTTGTGGGCACAGGCCTGCTCATCCTCTATTTCTTCCTCGACGAGCGGAAAATCCGCCAGGAGAGCCAGAACGCGGGCAGGGCCCAAAGCGCCTCCTGACTGTTCGGAACCATGTCGGAAGCAACTATCACGACGCCGCGAGTCGCTCCGGCGTTTTTTCTTGTCCCGGCCTTTCACTCATGCCGACATCTCATCGTTTTGTCGTTCCCGAAGCGCAGGTCAGGCTGGATCGCTATCTAACCGCCCGCCTGCCAGACTATTCGCGAGCTCAGGTGCAACGCTGGATCAAAGAAGGGCGGGTTCGGGTGAACGACAAACCAGCCCGGCCCGGCGCGGCCCTGAAGCCCGGAGATGTGATTGCGTTGACCATCCCGGAACAGCCGCAGACAAAACTCGTGGCCGAAGACATTCCCCTGGCCATCCTGTACGAAGATGATGACGTCATCGCCATCGACAAGCCCGCGGGCATGGTCGTGCATCCTGCGGCCGGACACAGCAGCGGCACGCTGGTCAACGCCATCCTCTGGCATTTTCCCGACATCGAAGGCGTGGGTGAAGGCGGACGCCCGGGCATCGTCCACCGGCTGGACAAGGACACCTCGGGCGTCATTCTGGTGGCGAAGAACGCACGGGCGCACCGGCATCTCCAGGACCAGTTCAAAGAGCGCACCATCGCGAAAACCTATCTGGCCCTGGTGCACGGGCATATCTCCCCCGAACGCGGTCTCATCGATGCACCCATCGGACGTCATCTCCGCCACCGCAAGCGCATGGCCATCGTCCCCATCACCAAAGGCCGCGCGGCCAGAACCGAGTATGAGAGCATCGCCTTCTACGACGCGGACACTCTGGTGGCGGCTCATCCCCTCACCGGACGCACCCACCAGATACGGGTGCATCTGGCGTCTATCGGACACCCCGTAGTTGGCGATACAGTGTATGGGCGGCGAGATGCGTACAAGCTCGGCCGACACTTTTTGCACGCACATCGTATCCGCTTCCAGCGTCCCAGGGATGAACGCGTCGTCGAGCTAGTCAGTCCTCTGCCCACTGAGCTTCAGGCGCTGCTGGAAAAGCTCTCCCCCTGACGCACAATCTCCTGCCATGACCACCGCACCAACAACGATCATTCGAGAATTCGATTTCGACGGCGATGCCGTGAGCGTGCACCCGAACGAATTTGGGCACATCAACGAGACGTTCGTGGTGCAGACCGCGCAAAGCAACCGCGTCCGGCGTTACATTTTGCAGCGCATCAACCAAAACGTCTTTCATCAGCCCGATGAATTGATGACAAACATCATCCAGGTGACAGCCTTTTTGCGAGAGAAAATCGGGGCCGAAGGCGGCGATCCGGAACGGGAGACGCTCACGCTGATCCCAACGCGGCAGGGCGCGATGTACTTTGTCTCGCCTGCGGGCGAGTATTGGCGAGCCTATCGCTTCATCGAAGGCGCCCGGGCGTATCAGCAAGTGGAGAGCCTGGATCATCTCTTTCAGGCGGCTCGGACTTTTGGGCGCTTTCTGCGCCGTCTGGGAGATTTCCCGCCGGAAGCGCTGCATGTCACCATTCCCGACTTCCACCACACGCCCAAACGCTTTCGGGCGCTGATGCAGGCCGTCGCGCGAGACACGCACAATCGCGCACGCACAGTGCGACCTTTCATCAAGCAGGCCCAAGCCCGAGAAGAGAAACTGAGCCAGATCGTCGCGGCCCTGGCCGTCGGCCAGATTCCATCCCGGGTGACGCACAACGACACCAAATTCGACAACGTGCTCATCGACGACATCACGGGCGAGGGCGTATGCGTGCTGGACCTGGACACCGTCATGCCCGGCTCCGCACTCTACGACTTCGGCGACTTCGTGCGCACCGGCGCCAACACCGGCGCGGAGGACGAGCCCGACCCAGACCGGGTCAGTCTGAATCTAGAAGCCTTCAAGGCCATTGCCCGCGGCTTTCTGCACGAGACGGCCGATACGCTGACGCCCCAGGAGCGGGACTGGCTGCCGCTGGGAGCCTGGATCATCACCTTTGAACAGGCCATGCGCTTCCTCACCGACTATCTCGACGGCGACATCTATTATCGCATTCACCGACCAGAGCAGAATCTGGACCGGGCGCGCTCTCAATTCAAGCTCGCCGCGGACATGGAAGCCAACGAGGACGCCATGTCACGCATCATCGCCCGCAACGGGTGAGCCGCTCTGAAACAGGCCCACACAGCCCAATGCCTGTCGCTTCTCCTTCCCATCCAACCATGCCCTCGATTCCAAACGCCATCATTCGCCAATTCTCCTTTCCGGGAGACATCGTCGATATTCACCTGTGCAAGTTCGGGCACATCAATGACACATTTGTCGTCCAATCCCGTCTGAACGGCAGGCCCAACCGATTCATCTTGCAGCGCATCAACCATCACGTCTTCCGACAACCGGAAACGCTGATGTCCAACATCGTCAAGGTGACGGCCTTTTTGCGCCAAAAAATCGAACAGGAGGGCGGCAACCCCGATCGCGAAACGCTAACCCTGGTCCCCACGAAAGCGGGACGCCTCTATCACCGCTCGTCCGATGGCGATTACTGGCGCTCCTACCGATTCATCGACGGGGCCCGCTCCTACATGCAGGTGACGAATCCCGAGCAGCTCTATCAGGCAGCCCGGGCGTTTGGCCGATTCATGCGGCTGCTGGACGATTTTCCGGCGGAAGCGTTGCACGAGACCATTCCCGACTTTCATCACACGCCCAAACGCTTTCGGGCGCTGATGCGGGCTGTGGAGGAAGACGCCCACAACCGCGCCCACGAGGTGCGCGACCTCATCGCTATGGCGGCAGCCCGGACGGAAAAGATGGGGCTGGTTCTGGATGCTTTGGAGCAAGGGGGGCTCCCCCGCCGCGTCACCCACAACGACACCAAATTCAACAACGTGCTCATCGACGACATCACGGGCGAGGGCATTTGCGTCGTCGATCTCGATACGGTGATGCCTGGCTCAGCCCTCTTCGATTTCGGCGATTTCGTCAACACATCCGCCAGCAATGGCGCAGAAGACGAACGGGATCTGGAAAAAGTGAGTCTGAACCTGGATTATTTCGATGCCATCGTCCGGGGATATCTGCAGGAGACGCAAGGGGTGTTGACGCCGCAGGAGCGAGAGTGGCTGCCATTCAGCGCCTGGCTTATCACCTTCGAGCTGGCGATGCGCTTTCTCACCGACTATCTGAACGGCGATGTGTATTTTCGCATCCATCGGCCGGGACACAACCTGGACCGGGCCCGCTCGAAATTCGCGTTGGCCGCCGACATGGAGGCCAACGAGGATGCGATGAGGCGCATCATCACCCGGTATCGATAGACCCAGCTTGGGCGAAGGTCGCCAGCGGGAGCAAACAGCACGCCGCGTCGCGCCGGGGCTCACCCGGTCGGCTTCTCGATCTCGATGAGCGCCAGCTTCCCCGCAACATCCAAAAAACAGAGCCGCGCCCCGGGCGTCTGGCCCAGCACGGCCTCCATGGCCCGAATGTAACGTTGCACCTGGCCCCGATAGTTCTTCTCCTCGATCCGGGCCAACATCTGCTCCCGATCGGCCACCCGATCGGTCTTGAAATCGATGAGGAACCACTGCGTTCCCTGGCGCCAGACGATGTCGATGGTCCCCCGCTCCACGCCGCCATCGGGCAGAGGTATGGCGTAGGGAATTTCGTGGAAGCGCTGTTCCGCGTCCACGATCTCCAGCCACACGGCGCTCTCTTGCAGTCGGTTCAGCGTGCGACGGCCGCGGACCAGGGCGTTGTCCAGCATCCGCCCATCGCTGACGCCCAGGCTGCGGGCGCTGGCCCGAAACCAATCGTCGAAGTGAGGATCATCGGGGAATCGCTCCAGTTCGATGGCCCGGTGCACCAGCGTTCCCACCACCCAAGCCGGGGCCCAGGCCCGGGCGTCCGCGGGGGGCAGGACGCGCCACACCCGGCGCTCGGGCTTTTCCTCCGCGGCCCGACGCTTCTCATCCAACGTCTCCTCCCGCATATCGATGCTCGTGAGCATGGCCTCTCGAAAGTGCGGAAGGCGTTTCTGCCCGGTTCGGGGCGCGAGAGATTGCGCGGGCGACCACTCAGCAGCTGGCAGGGCGATACAGCGCACGGGGATATCGCCGCCGGGCAGTACGCTATCGAGCGTCAGGGTTTCGGCCCGGTTTTTGTCGAAACAGCGGGCGTCCAGCCCTGCGGCCGCGGCCAGCCATTTTAGCCAGCCCGATCTCGCGGCTACGCCGCTCACCAGCAGCATCTCCTGGGCTCGGGTGGCCGCGACGTACAAAAGACGCCGCTCCTCAGCCTCATCCCTTGCCTGCTCCTGCTGACTGAGCGCGCTGTAAAAGACTGCCTCCTGCTCGTCGACGGCAAGGGCAGGAGGCTTCCACGCGATCTGCTCCCCAGCGATGAGCAGCTGTGCGCTTCGCCGACTCTGATGGGTGACGTCGCCCAAAACGACGATGGGGAACTCCAGGCCCTTGGCCCGGTGCACGCTCATTATCTGCACCGCGCCTTCGGCCACCACCGGCGCCTCCCCCTCGCGCACCGACGCGGCTCGGGCCAACTTCACATACTCGATGAACTCATCCACCTGCACGAAACCCGCCCGCGCCACATCTTCCAGCAACTTGGAGATGTTGCGGGCCGCGCGCGCCTGGCCAGCGCCCATCAATATCGCCAGATAATCGGTCTCGTCCAGATAGCGTTTGAGCAGGTCCGCCACCGACGTCCGTCCCGCCATGCCATTGAGCTGACGGATGAGCTGTACAGCCCGCTCGGCCCGGCTCTGCTCCGCATCGCCAACCGCCGCGACGTTGCGGGTCAGGGCGCGCCACAAAGAAGGCTGGGGCGCGTTATCGTCATCTCGCATCAGCTCTCGGGCGCGGGCCAGTTGATAAAGGGCGGCGTCGCTCAGCCCCAGGCCCGGCGACCGCAGCGCCCCGGCCAGGGCGGCATCGTCGGTAGGATCAGCCGCGGCCCGCATCACCACCACCAGGTCTCGCACCTCCGGCCGCTGATAAAATCCCCGGCCAGCCAGGGTGAGAAAGGGAATGCCCAACGCATCCAACGCGTCCTCATACGCGGCAAAGCTGCTCGCCGCCCGGGTGAGGATGGCGATGTCGCCCGCCTTGCAGACGCCCCCGTCCAACAACCCCTGCAGCCGCAGGGCCACGGCCTGGGCCGCTCGCTTCAGCGCCCCATCGGCCTTGGCTCCCGCGGCCAGATGGAACTCGATGTAGTGCGGGCCGGGACACCGGGCATCGTCCGGGCGGGCGGGTTTCAGCGGCTCGAAGGGAGCCTCCCACAGGTGCAGCGCCTCACCCAGAACAGGCGCCATCAGGGCGTTGAGGCCCAGCACCAGCTCTCGGTGGGCGCGCCAGGTCTCATCGAGGGGGGCCACCCGCTTGCCCCCCCTCTCGAATTGCTGGCGCAATTGCCGAAACACCTCGATGTCGGCCCCGCGAAAGCGGTAAATCGATTGCTTGCCATCTCCCACCAGAAACCGAAGGCCTCGGCCGCCATCCAGCAGCGTCAGCAGTTGAGTCTGGCGGGCGTTGGTGTCCTGGAATTCATCCACCAGTAGCGCATGCACCTGCAATTGCCACCAGCGCCGCACATCGTCATGTCGGGCCAGCAGACGGATAGCCTGATCTTCCAGGTCGTCGAAGTCCAGCGCCTGCATGTCTCGCTTGCGGGCCGCGAAAATCTGCATAGCCTTCAGGGCGATGGCCCGGAGCTGCACCAGCGCACGGGCCGAGAGCGCATCGCCGGGCGTGAGGGAGGCTCCAAGCCATCGCGCTTTTTTGAACGGTTCGCGCAGACGCTTCAGCGCGCCAACGACAGCCTTTTTCTCATCCTGGCCGCCGGGCCAGGCTCCCATTTTTCCGCCTCGCAGGTCCATGTCCGCCAGCGCCTGCGCCCCCGCACGGAACTGCGCGTCCGTCCGGGTCAGCGATGCCAGCGCCTTTTGGGCGACGGCGTGCTGCATGGCCAGCTTGTCGGAACGATTCCGGGGCGAAGCAAGCTCCACAACCTCCTGCGCCTCTCGCCAAAGGGGATCGGCCATCACCTCATCCAGGCGGGATCGCTGCATCTGCGCCAGAGAGCCCTCCCAGGCCTCCAGCAGGGCCTGCGGTTCATCGGGCAGGGATTGCAGCAGCGTCCGGGCCTCAGAACCCCGCCCCAGCAACATCTTGACCGCCCGCCGCACATCCCCTTCCTCCACCGAAGACAACAGCTGGGCCAGGGTCTCCTGGCTTGCAGCCCAGCTCAGCGCCTCATCCACCGATTCTTCCTGCAGAAGCAGCGTCTTGCTCTCCTCCAGCGTCTGAAAATCGGGGTCCACGCCCGCCTCTGCAGGATGCGTGCGCAAAATCTCCTGACACAGGCCGTGGATGGTGCTGATTCGGGCTGCATCCAAGCCGACGGCGATCTGGCGCCAGCGCTCCCGCTCCGCCCCGTCGATATCCTCCCGTCCGGCATAGGCCCATACCTCCTTGCGGATGCGGTTGCGCATCTCGCGGGCGGCCTTGCGGGTAAAGGTGATGGCGACGATGCCGCGCAGCGGGACGCCCTGGGCCAGCAGTTGCAAATAACGGGCTGAGAGGGTGCGGGTCTTGCCGGTGCCAGCGCCAGCGGTGATGAGCGCGTCGCCATTCAGATCAGCGATGGCCGCCCACTGTTGGACGCTGAGGTTTTGGGCCTGGAGAATTGGATGCAGATCGGACATGGGGCAATGATAGCATTCTGTGCCGCAGACGCGAAAACAGCCGCCGAAAGCTCGAGCGGCTGTCTCGTTCGAAGCGGCGAATCGCACTAAACGAACATGCCGATGACCCAGGCGAGAATCCAGTTGACGACGGCAATGGCAATAGCCGCGATGATGGCTCCTCCAAACCCGCGTACCCGCATGCCCGAAACGAATTTGTCACTGATCATCAAGACGATGGCGCTAACGATCAGGGAGATGATGGCTCCGATCCACCCCGCGCCCAGGCCCAACCCGACCAAGCTCAGCAGCCAGAGCAAGATAGCCGTGACGATGGCGATGACCAGAGCAGCGATGATGGCGGAACCAAAGCCGTCGATCTCCAGACCCAAATTGAGCCGTCCTACGATCCAAATGACAAGAGCTGAGACCAGCAGTGTGATGATGAAAGAGGTAATTGCAGTTATCATGGTGATGGCTCCCCGTAAATGAAGTGTGAAGAAAAAAGTTTGATTTGAGTGAATGAAATCAAAAAGACATTCGTCCACTCAACAATAACAACACCGCTCGATGGCGCTCGTTGCGCCAATAACCGAAACCAGTCGGTGCCAATACGGCCGCTAGGCGGTGTCCGCGTGATTTGGGGGGAGATGGAGGACATCACGCGCCAACGCGTTGAGCGGCGTGTTTTTCACGCTGTCGCAGGAAGAATTTGAGGATTTCTTCGAGGATCAGCAGGGGCAGCGCCACCAGTAAAGCGATCATCCACTGGTTGAAGGTGAGGTGCGTGGTGT